>Ga0207964_1000004_pt1 | contig 150490 bp, 128 predicted proteins | sample Knorr_S23_td_250_FD_185608 | JGI IMG/M metagenome (GOLD analysis project Ga0207964, IMG submission 185608) | Marine microbial communities from Southern Atlantic Ocean transect - Knorr_S23_td_250_ad_251m_LV_A (SPAdes) (version 2) | ecosystem: Environmental > Aquatic > Marine > Oceanic | place...
TCCTCCAAAAGTCAAGTTTCCTGTTGAGAATGTTTTGAGTGTTGATGATTTGTATATTACCATTTTGAATCCTTTTACGAAAAAAGTTGAAAAAATAGGTGCCTCTGCTGAGGAAATTATTAAATCTGAAAATAATGGTTCGCCCTGTCTTCCCAATCATATAAAGATATTGTCATGGAATTATGATCATCAATTTGAATTGTCATACCAGTTATTCTTAAAAGAAGAAACTCGAAAGATTTATGAGAGTCAAAGATCTTTGAAAGTAGTATCTATAGGAGACCTTTTTTTAAAAGAAAGAGTTAAAGAACCTTCAATTTTTAAACTTAATGGATCTACTAAATTTTCTGACAATATATCTATGGAGTTCAGATTTAGTGATGATTTAGAAGGCGGCACAAACTTAGATTTTATTCATCAGGTTGTACGAAATTATACTGCTGCTAGATATCGTAAAGAACTATCCTCAAATTTTTCATTTGCTTTCGAGAATAATCCTAATAAACCAGATTTTATAGAATTGGCTAAAGAAAATACTTCAGATGCTGTTAATTTGGTTGTTATCGGATATTCGTTTCCTTATTATAATCGTGAAATTGATGGAGAAATAATTCAAAATATGAAAAAATTGGAGCGGGTTTATTTTCAAGACCCAAAACCAGAGGGCCCTAAAAAAAAATTCGAAGACTTTTTTGAAAAGGACCACCTTCCTGAGATTATTGAAGAAGAGATTGATGAATTCTACTGCCCCTATAAATGACACCCTTAATTATAAATTTATTAAGAACAAAGATTTTATTTTAGCAAATATGGGTTTATAGTTTCTTCACACCAAAACAAAATTCCCCAAACCCAACTTTTCACTTTTTTTAACGGTTTAAAACCAATTATTTCTTCATCTTTGTTTGGTACGATAATGCATCGTAAATTAGTGGATAGAAAAAACAAGACTATGATCATTTATCCTATTGAAACGGGAAACCTTAAATTAGACGGAGGGGCCATGTTTGGTGTAGTACCTAAAAGCATTTGGCAACGAACCAACCCCGCGGATGCGAACAATATGATAGATGTTTCCATGCGCTGTTTGTTGATTGAAGATGGTAATCGCTTAATATTGATAGATACAGGAATAGGAAACAAGCAATCAGACACTTTTTTTGGATATTTTTATTTGTCAGGAGAACATTCTTTGGACCGTTCTTTGGCGGCTTATGGTTTTTGCAGAGATGATATTACCGATGTGTTTTTAACTCATTTGCATTTTGACCACTGCGGAGGAAGTATTCAATGGAACGCAAAAAGAACCGGTTATGAGCCGGCTTTTAAAAATGCTAAATATTGGTCTAATAAAGCCCATTGGGATTGGGCAACAAACCCCAATCCAAGAGAAAAAGCCTCTTTTTTAAAGGAAAACATTTTGCCTATTCAAGAAAGCGGACAGCTACATTTTATCGATTTTTATGGTAAGAATTATATAGAAGAATCGCCTTTGAGCTTTGGGATTATAGCTGTCAACGGACATACAGAAAAACAAATGTTGCCAAAAATTTCTTATCGAGGAAAAACCCTTGTTTTTGTTGCGGACCTATTGCCTACTACCGGACACGTGCCGTTACCTTATGTCATGGGTTATGACACAAGGCCCTTGATTAGTATGCAGGAAAAAGCAGCTTTTTTAACAGAGGCGGCAGATCGTGAATACCTTCTTTTTTTAGAGCATGATCCAAAACACGCCTTGTGTACCGTTAAGCATACAGAAAAGGGCGTACGACTAAAAGATAGTTTTGGCTTTGACGAATTATTTAATTAAACTTTTTTATTTATGAAATTTTTTAAGATTTTTTATACGGGAACCTTGTTAACTTGTTCACTACTGAGTTGTACATCGATTCATCGATTACCCGTACCAACTGCATTAGACAACGCTCCGGATCTTTCTGCTAAAAATTTAGTGTTAACTGAAACAGAAAAAAAGACCTGGTCACAGGCAGATCTGATGACAGATACCATTCCAGGGATGAGCATTGCTAAGGCCTATGAATTTTTAAGAGGCAAAAAAGCAATACCAGTCATTGTTGCCGTAAACGATTCAGGGGTTGATGTTACCCATGAAGATTTAAAACCAAAGGTCTGGATCAATGAAGATGAGATTGCTGGTAATGGAATAGACGATGATCAAAATGGGTATATAGACGATATTCACGGGTGGAATTTCTTGGGAGTTATTTATGATGAAAATTTAGAGATTACTAGAATTATAAAGGAAAAAGCCTTAAAATTTGAGGGGAAAACTCCTGAGGAAATTCGTAAAAAAGACCAGCAGGAATATCAGGAGTACATGGATCTAAAAGAGATTTTTGATGAGGAGTTGGCAAAGGCTTCAGAGACAAAGAACAAGTATGAATTCTATTATCAGATTTATGAACAGGCCCATACGGCAATGGTCAAAAATATAGGGAAGGAAGATTATACTGCTGAAGAGGTTGCCACTGTTAAGGCAGACGATATGGAACTTTTAAAACATCGAGAAATGACTTTACAGATCTTGGAATCAGGATCAGATCATCCTTCTGAAATGGAACAGATTCAAAAAGGGATTGATCACTACACTTCTAAAGTTGACAATTATTACAATCTGGATTTTTATCCGAGAAAAATTTTAAACAACGACGAAAATGACTTTTCTACCAAAGTGTACGGAGATGCAGACGTAAGCCATCGTCAAGAAGATGAAATTCACGGCACCCATGTGGCTGGAATTATCGCAGCTTTGTCAAGCGCCAAAATCATGACAGTACGTTGTGTGCCTAACGGAGACGAATATGATAAGGATGTTGCTTTGGGAATTAGGTATGCTGTGGATAACGGTGCCAAAATAATCAATACCAGTTTTGGAAAAGGGTATTCTCCTCAATTAGACTGGGTTCACGATGCTATTAAATACGCAGCTAAACACGATGTTCTTATGGTGAATGCAGTGGGTAATTCATCAGAAGATGTAGATATATCTGCTGTCTTTCCGAATGACAGTGCCGATTTGGCACATGAGATTTCAGATAACATGATTACGGTTGGCGCTATTGGGTCAAGTTTTGATCAAAATATGTTGGCTCCTTTTTCTAATTACGGAAAGAACAATGTCGATATTTTTGCACCTGGAGCTGAGATCTACGCCTCTGTACCAGAGAATCAGCGTGAATTTTTGAGCGGGACTTCTATGGCTTCACCTTCTACAGCAGGGGTCGCAGCTATAATTCGTTCGTATTATCCTCAGTTATCAGCAAGTCAGGTAAAACACATTTTGATGAATTCAGGAACAAAAATAGACACACCTCTTGTCAAACCCGGAACGAGTGATGAATTGGTTTCTCTTTCTGAACTATGCGTGTCAGGAAGAATCGTAAATGCCTATAATGCGGTTAAAATGGCCGAAGAAATGTTGGCTGGTAAAAGATAGTTTAACAGAAAACCAAAATAAGAATTTTATGAGGCCTTTTTTATACGGTATTTTCATCTTAATTTTTTCAAGTACAATCGCTCAAAACACGGATTACTGGCAACAACAGGCAGATTACGAGATGGATATTGATATGAATCTAAACAATTATCAATATAAGGGAAAACAAAAATTAGTGTATACCAACAATTCGCCAGATGAATTAAAAAAAGTGTATTATCATTTGTATTTTAACGCATTTCAGCCAGGTAGCGAAATGGATATCCATTTACAAGATATCAGGGATCCAGATGCCAGAATGGTACACAGTCTAGGAACAGCAGATGCGCCTATTTTTAAAAGCAGAATCTCTGAATTAAAGCCATCAGAAATGGGTTTTATAAAAGTACTTTCTCTGAGCCAGAATAAAAAACCCCTTACATATCACATAGAAGGAACCGTGTTAGAAGTTGCATTAAACAAAGGAATAAAACCAGGGAGCCAGGCTGTTTTTGACATGGAATTTTTAGGACAAGTGCCACTGCAAATTCGCAGGTCGGGTAGAAATAATAAAGAAGGCGTTGCTTTGTCTATGTCGCAATGGTATCCTAAAATAGCGGCATATGACTTTCAAGGCTGGCATGCGAATGCCTATATTGCCAGAGAGTTTTACGGTGTTTGGGGCAATGTTGACCTTAAAATTCACATCGATAAAAATTATGTACTCGGTGCTTCTGGCTACCTTCAAAATCCTGAAAAAGTTGGTCATGGTTATCAAAACGATCATAAAAAAGTAGCCCTTCCACGTACCGATAAACTTACTTGGCATTTTATAGCGCCTAAAGTACACGATTTTACCTGGGCAGCAGATCCAGATTTTGAGCACGATGTATTGGAGACAAAACTTGGAACAAAACTCCATTTTCTGTATAAGAGGACCATGGATGACAAATACCTCAACAATTGGAAAAAACTTCAACCCAAAACAGCCGAACTTTTAGATTATTACAATGAGCATTTGGGGGCATATCCTTACAAACAGTATTCGGTTATTCAAGGAGGTGATGGCGGTATGGAATATGCAATGAGCACATTGATTACAGGAGAAAGAGAATTTGGAAGTTTGTTTGGTGTTGTGGCTCATGAAATGGCTCATTCTTGGTTTCAGTTCGTGTTGGCTAGCAATGAAGCAAAATATGCTTGGATGGACGAAGGATTTACGACCTATATTTCTAATTATGCGGTTGATAAAATTTTAGAACAGAAAAAAGAAAACCCTCAAAAAGAGGCTTATACGAGTTATGTCCGTTTTTTAGATTATCAAATAGAAGAGCCATTGAGCACCCCTGCCGATCTTTTCGAATACAATTACGCTTACGGTATTGGCAGCTATAATAAAGGTGCGTTATTTTTAGCTCAATTGGAATATATAATAGGCAAAGAAAATGTCGAAAACACCCTTAAATTATTTTATGAGAATTTTAAATTCAAACACCCAACACCTAATGATATTAAAAGAACTGCCGAAAGGGTTTCAGGCATTTCATTAGATTGGTATTTGTATTATTGGACACAGACGACCCATACCATCGATTATGCAGTAAAGGCTCAAAACAGTAATGAAGTTGTTTTGGAACGCATTGGAAAAATACCGATGCCGGTGGAGGTTTTTGTTAGGTATACAGATAATACTACGGAGTATTTTTACGTGCCATTAACGATGATGCGTGGAGAAAAGCCTTCGAAATTTCTTCGATTAAAAGACTGGTCCTGGGTAGCAAAGCGCTATCGTTTTAAAACAGAAAAACCCATTCAATATCTTGAAATTGATCCGAGTCAAAAAATGGCAGATGTCAAAAGAGAAAATAATCACTGGTCTCTAAAGACAGTAAAAAAGTAAGTTGGTAAAATCGATGTTTTCTTAAACGTCGTCAAAATCGATTTTTATTGTATCGGTTGTAGGATGTGCCTGACAAGTTAAAACAAACCCTTCTTGGAGTTCGTCTTCTGTGAGAATACTGTTTGAGGTCATCATGGCCTTTCCTTCTGTTACCTTTGCCATACAACTACTGCAAACCCCTCCTTGACACGAATAAGGAGCATCGATGTTTTGGCGAAGAGAAGCGGCCAGAATGGTGTCTTTTTGATCCATGGCGAAAAGGGTTTCTTCATCATCAACTAAAACGGTGATCTCAGAAATACCTTTGGCATTGTTCTCTATTTTATTTTGGTTAGATGAAGTAAATAGTTCAAAGTGAATGGTTTCTTTAGAATAGCCATTTTCGAGAAGTGTATTACTGATTGTTTTAATCATATCTTCAGGGCCGCATAAAAATACTTCATCAAAATTCAGGTGTTTGAATTTGTTTTTTACAATGTGGTTCGTGGCAGACTTATCAACACGTCCAAATAGTGATCCTTCTACATTTTCTTGACTAAAAGAGTAAATGACAGTTAGTTGACCGATATGTGTTTTTTTGAGTTTGTCAAGTTCATTTTTAAAAATAGTCTCTTCACTACTTTTATTGCCGTAAATAAGGGTGAAGGTCGATTTGGGTTCATTTTCCAAAACAGTCTTTACCATTGAAAATACAGGAGTAATTCCGCTTCCTGCCGCAAATCCCAGATAGTTTTTTAAGTGGCGATCATTTGTTTTTAATAAAAAGTTTCCTTCGGGAGGAGCCACTTCTAAAATATCTCCAGAAGAGAGGGTGTCGTATGCATAATTTGAAAACAATCCTTTTTGTATTGTTTTTACAGCAACACGCAATTCACCGCTTTTTTCTGAGGAACAAATAGAATAAGCCCTTCTTACTTCGTGTTCATCGATTGTTGTTTTAACGGTTAGGTATTGACCAGCAGTAAACAAAAATATTTTTTTTAGATCTGTAGGGATTTCGAAAAGAATGGAAACGGCACTTTTGGTTTCTTTAACGAGGTCCTTAATTTTTAGAGGGTAGAATTGGGGCATTTTTATTTGTGTTATTGATTTGCAAAAATAATAAACTTCTTATACAGAAAGGCTTTTAAATTTACTAATTTTAATAGGATTTTTTATTTTATAGATAATAAAAAAACGTACCTTTATGAACCTTAGATAAAAATTATGAATAAGAATTTAGTAAACATACAAGGAATTTTAGAAATCGAGCATCCTATTATTATGGCGCCTATGTTTTTGGTAAGCAACGTAGAAATGGTCATAGCGGCGATGCGTAAAAACATTGCGGGGTGTATTCCTGCCATGAATTATAGAACTACCGAAGGTTTAAGGGAAGCTATTTTGGAGCTTAAGAAAAATAAAACAGAGAAGGGCGCTTTTGGAATTAATCTCATTGTGAATAAGTCAAATTTAAAACACAGAGATCAATTGGAAATTTGTTGTGATTTAGGAGTTGACTTTATTATTACATCTCTTGGAAATCCAAAAGAAGTTATTGAAAAAGCCCATCAAAAAGGGATCAAGGTTTTTTGTGATGTTGTCAATTTAGAACAGGCTAAAAAGGTTGAAGCATTAGGTTGTGATGCCTTGATTGCAGTAAACAATCAGGCAGGAGGTCATCGTGGTATGATGGAAATGGAGGATTTATTAAATCAATTGGCGTCTAATTGTTCCATTCCTGTAATTTCAGCTGGAGGGGTAGGAGATAAAAAGCAATTAGAAAACATTTTAAGCCATGGGGCTGTAGGGGTTTCGGTAGGAAGTCCGTTTATTGCATCTACAGAGGCAGATGTCTCTCAGGAATACAAACAAGCCTGTGTAGATTATGGAGCTAAAGACATTGTTGTAACCAAAAAAATTTCTGGGACGCCTTGTACTGTAATCAACACCCCTTATGTTCAGAAGGCAGGTACTAGAGAAACCCTTTTGGAGCGTGTTTTAAACAAGAATAAGAAATTAAAAAAATGGGTAAAATTGCTTCGGTATTTAAAAGGTTCTTCAGATGTAGAGAAGGCAGCGAAGTCGGTTACGTATAAAACTGTTTGGGTAGCAGGTCCAAGTATTGAGCATAGTAAAAAAATAGAATCGGTAAGTACAATCATAGATCGTTTTACCGCATAGTTTTTTTTGAGATTATAAAATCAGTGCATCTTAAAGGATTGTATTTTATTTCTTCTTCACCTTTCCTTTTAAATGTTCTTTTCTCAATTCTTCTAAAATGTCACGATTTAGATTCATAATATAATTTGTAATTTTACGTTTCGTAAAAGAGCATATTATATAATTAGTTTTATCTGAGTGAATTGTAAAAAGTGAAAAAATTGAATAAAAATTACCTGAAGACACTTGCATTTTTTGCGCTTTTGATAATTACTTTGGGTTGTAGTACCAAAAAAAATCGGTTTTTTAATCGAGGATATCATGCTATGACTACAAATTATAATATTTTGTTCAATGGTGAAAATGCTTTTCAAAAGGGCTTATCGGAAATTAACGACAAGTACCTCGATAATTATTGGGAAGAGATTCCTATCGAGCCACTAGAATTTGAGGATAATGAAGAGTTGTTTGAAATACCGGTTTATAAGCGAGGGGGTGAAGAAAAAACGGACCAGAAATTATCTGACAAAAAAGAAAGTTTTTTTGACATAGCAGAAGAAAAAGCAGTAAAGGCTGTGCAAAAACACTCAATGAATATAGATGGTGTGGAGCGCAATCCAAAAATTGATGATGCTTTTTTACTTTTAGGCAAGGCGAGGTATTATTCACAAAGATTTGTCCCGGCATTAGAAGCTTTTAATTATGTGATAAGAAATTATCCCAAAGCAAATGTAGTTGATGAAACGATTGTTTGGAAGGCAAAAACGAATATTCGTTTGCAAAACGAAGAGATTGCTATTATATCGCTAGAGTATTTGTTAGAAAGGAAAGAAATTTCGGATGCTATTTTAGAAGATGCACATACTACGATGGCAATTGCCTACAGGCAACAAGACAGTATTTCTTTAGTAATAGGTCATTTAGAAAAAGCAATTACTTATAGTCAAGACCCTCAAAAAAAAGCCAGAAACTTGTTTGTTTTGGGGCAGTTGCATAGAAAACAGAATAATATCAATCAATCTCAACAGGCTTTTCAACAATTAATAGAATTTAAAAAAGCGCCTAAAAATTATCGATTATACGCAGAAATTGAAAAAGCTAAAAATTATCAGAAAGGGAAGGATGTTTCCTCTTTGATAGAGAAATTCCAAAATTTAATACAAGACAGAGATAATAGACCTTATCTAGATGTTCTTTATTATCAGCTGGCAGTTATGGAAGGGAATAGAGGAAATAGAGAAGGCCTTATTGAAAATTACATAAAATCGATTCATGCAAAAGATGCAAAAGATTTTCAAAAAGGATTGTCTTTTGAAGGATTGGGGGATCTTTATTTTGAGGAGGCAAATTATCCCAAAGCAGGGGCTTACTACGACAGCGTTTTACAAGTTTCGGGAGTACTGAATACAAGCCGGATCAGAAAGTTAAAAATTAAACGGAAAAGTTTAGAAACGGTGATAGCACTAGAGGATAATCTTAAAAGAAACGATAGTTTGTGGAAACTTATTTCAATGGATTCTCTTGAGCAGCAGCAATATTTTCAAGGCTATATACAATCTTTAAAAGAAAAAGAAGCCAAGGTTAAAGAAGCAGAAGAATTTCAGAAAAAACTAGCTAAATATGAAAATTTTGGAATGGCAAATACGAGCCAGACACCCTTAAATAACAATAAAGGAAAGTGGTATTTTTACAATATTCAAACCCTTGGTTTTGGCTTGCAAGAATTTAAAAGGGTTTGGGGAAATCGGGCCTTAAAAGACAATTGGCGTTGGTCAGAAGCTTTTACGTTGCCTTCGGATGAAATAGGCGGGGAACTAGAGGACATCAAAAATGTAAATGAAGCGCAAATTCCGGAAAACCATAAAGTGAGTTATTATTTGGGGCGATTACCAAGTACGGAAAGAGAGATGGACAGTATTTCAGAACTCAGAGAAAGCGCCTATTACCAGTTGGGATTGATTTATAAAGAACAATTCAAGGAATTAGAATTGGCTGCAGAAAAACTAGAAAGATTTTTAGTTATGTATCAAGGAGATAAATTGCTTTTGGGGACAAATTACCATTTGTATAAGATTTACGATGAGTTGAATGATTCAAAAGCAGCGATTTATAAAAATGTTATTTTAAAAGATTTTCCAGCATCTGTTTTTTCTCAAATGATTTTAACACCGAATGATTTTGTTGAAACAAATCAAAAAGAGTCTAAAGCGGAAAATAGGTATAAAGAAATTTATTTAAATTATAAATCAGGAGCTTATGCACAAACTATTAAGGATATTTTGGCTACATTGCCTATCTTTGAAGGGAGTATGATTGTTCCAAAATTAGAATTGTTAAAAGTCTTTGCAATTGCTAAGATAGAAGGGAAAGAGGCGTATAAAAAAGCATTGAATCATCTTGTTTTGACTTATGCTGATACAGCAGAAGGGGAAAAAGCAAAAGAATTACTTATTAAGATAAAATAAACCTCCATGTTTAAAGAAAATAAAATGAAAGATCATACTAGTTTAGAAAGAAATACAATTGCTAAAACAACTAAAATTGTAGGAGAAATCAGTTCTGAAGGAGATTTCAGGATTGATGGAATGGTTGAGGGAAATGTGTTGGTAAAAGGAAGGGTAATCGTTGGAAAAGAGGCCGTAGTAAAAGGTCTAATTGATTGTACCAACGCTGATATTGAAGGGGGCGTTTCAGGAAATCTGATGGTTAGTAATTTGTTAACTTTAAAAGCCTCAGCTATTATTAATGGGGATGTAATTGTTGGAAAACTTGCTGTAGAGCCAGGAGCAGTGTTTAATGCTACTTGTAGCATGAAAGGCATTATAAAAGAACTCAATCAGGATGAAGCCAAAATTGCCTCAGAACAAACCGCTTAATAAATTTGTCCGACTTTCGGGTATTGGAATTCAGATAGGTGCCACCTTGTACATTGCCGCTTATTTTGGAAAAAAGCTGGACCAGCATTATGGTTTTGAAAAATTGTTTACGAGTGTTTTTGTCATTGTTGCCTTTATTGTTTCTATGTACAGCCTTATAAAGCAATTAAAAAAAATACAAGACGACAGTTAAGATGATAATTAAAATGGCAACCCAATTCCTCTTCCGTTTTTTTTTGAGATTGACCTTCTGGCTTCTCTTTATCTTTTTGAGTCATTTATTTTTACTTCACTATTTTGACCAACCTCTTTTTGACCATAAAATAATTAGTTGTTATACGATTAACTTTTTTTTGGCGGCAATTATTTTTTTGGCCTTGTATTTTTTGCGCAAAAAATACCACGACCAAATGGGCTTTTTATTCATGTTCGGAAGTCTGATTAAATTTGCTGCTTTTTTTTGCTTTTTTTACCCAGTATTTTACTCAGATGGATCTATTGACAGACTCGAGTTTTTCACCTTCTTCATTCCTTATCTAGTGTGCTTAATTACAGAAACTTGGGGTGTTAAAAATCTTCTTCAACTGACTTCAACTGACAAATAATAGTTCTCTTTTATAACCTCTTAAAATAAACGCAAAATTAGTTTTCCAAAATCATTTAAAAACATATCTTTGCACCGATTTTAAGACATGGTTATTTATACAAATATGCGAAGAATTCCTCTTATTAAAAATTGGGTATTTTTACTCTTGTTAGTTTCGTGTGTTTCTTTTGCTCAGGAACATCAAAGTAAACACATCATACATTCAGCAGAAGTAGAAGTAACAAATGAATTACAACCATCTTTAAAAGCAGAGATTAAGGCATTTATCAATCATCACTTGCAAGATTCTCATGACTTTGGTCTTTATTCCTATACAGATAATCATGGAGAGAAAATCCATGTAGGCTTCCCCCTTCCTGTTATTTTATGGGATCAAAAAACGGGACTAAATGTTTTTTCTTCTTCAAAATTTCACCATGGTGAAACGGTAGCCAATGTTAATGGTAATTATTACAAATTGTATCACGGAAAGATATATAAAACAAATGCTTTAGGAACCATTCATTACGATGATTATCACCATGCTATAAATGAAAAACCCTTAGACTTTTCGATAACTAAAAATGTCAGTTTTATTTTTCTAGTTAGTTTGTTGATGTTTATAGTGTTTAGCAGAATGGCAAAGTCTTATAAAACAAATTTGATGCCTAAGGGGATTGGTCGTTTATTAGAACCGATTATTCTTTATATCAGAGATGATATTGCCATTCCTAATATTGGTAAAAAGAAGTACAAAAAATACATGAGTTATTTACTGACGGTTTTCTTTTTTGTCTGGATTGTGAACCTCTTAGGTTTAACGCCATTAGGTGTGAATGTAACGAATAACATTGCAGTTACTTTGGCATTGTCTTTAATGACCTATTTAATCACGATATTTTCTGGAAATAAAGATTATTGGAAACACATATTTTGGATGCCAGGAGTTCCGACTCCTATGAAAATAATTTTGGCACCCATAGAATTGCTAGGAACAATTATCAAGCCTTTTTCGCTGATGATTCGTCTCTATGCAAACATCACAGCAGGTCATGTAGTATTGATGAGTATTATTGGGCTAATGTTTATTTTTAAAAATTGGATTGGGAGTCCGCTTTCTTTTGGATTGGCATTTGCACTTTCCTTATTAGAATTATTAGTAGCAGCGTTACAAGCGTATATTTTTACGATGTTATCAGCCTTGTATTTTGGTTCTGCTGTTGAAGAGCACGATCATCATTAAAAAAAGAATGTTTAATTAATTTAATATATATATTATGACAATTCCAACTATTGTAGGAGCAGGTTTAATCGTAATCGGTGCTGGTTTAGGTATCGGTAGAATTGGTGGTTCAGCAATGGATGCCATTGCACGTCAACCAGAGGCTTCAGGAAAAATTCAAACGGCGATGCTTATTGCAGCAGCCCTTATTGAAGGTATTGGATTTGCTGCTTTATTTGCAGCATAAACATCAAACAAATAACTGCAACGGTTGGTTGTAGTTATTTGTTTAAAAATAAACACGAATTATAATTAACACATAACATGGACAAACTAATAGAACAGTTTTCATTTGGGTTATTTTTTTGGCAATTACTATTATTTATAGGTCTAGTATTGTTACTAAAGAAATTTGCATGGAAACCAATTTTAGAAGCAGTAAATGATAGAGAAGAAGGCATTAAAAAAGCTTTGGAATCTGCTGAAGAAGCAAAGAGAGAAATGCAATCTTTAAATGCAGATAACGAGCGTATTTTAAAGGAAGCAAGGGTAGAAAGAGATGGTTTGTTAAAAGATGCTCGTGAGATAAAGGATAAAATGATCGTAGAAGCAAAAGAGGAAGCACAAGAACAAGCGACCAATATTATTGATAGTGCAAAAGCGGCGATTGAAGTTGAAAAGAAAGCAGCGGTTGCTGAATTAAAAAAACAAGTAGCCACGCTGTCAATAGATATTGCAGAAAAAGTGGTAAAAAAAGAATTGAATTCTAAAGAAGATCAATTAGCACTAGTAGATAAAATTTTAAGTGATGCTACCTTAAAATAAAACAGGATGAAGGAAACCAGAGCAGCACTAAGATACGCCAAGGCAGTTTTGAATCTCGCCAAAGAGTCGGCCAAAGAATTTGAGGTGAACAATTCGATGAGGTTAATCGCTCAAACGATTGCTGATAGCCATGAATTGCAAGTCGCATTAAATAGCCCGGTTATCAAAGCGGCCGATAAAATAAAGGTTTTAAAAGCTGTTTTTTCTGATGCCATAGATCAGATATCATTAGGGCTAATAGGTTTATTGGCAGAAAACAAAAGATTGCCTTTATTAGAAATGATTTCTAAACAATACACCGTATTGTTTGATCATGATAAGTTAATCGAGGTTGCAAAGGTTACAACGGCAATTCCTCTAACCGATGAATTAAAAAGTAAGGTACTGGCAAAAATTAAATCACTCACAGGCAACGAAGCTACTATTGAGAATGTAGTAAATCCTGCTATTATTGGTGGTTTTGTTCTTCGTGTAGGAGATATTCAGTACGATGCGAGTATCGCAAATAATTTAAACGAATTGAAAAGACAATTTGACGACAGTCATTTTGTTGCAAAAATTTAATTATACATCAAAATAACAGAAGATGGCAACAATTAAAGCCGCTGAAGTATCAGCAATTTTAAAAGAACAATTAACAAATTTTGAAGCCTCTGCTTCTCTAAGTGAAGTGGGAACCGTTTTACAAGTAGGTGATGGAATTGCCCGTATATACGGCTTGGCTAATGTACAATACGGAGAATTGGTTCAGTTCGAATCAGGTCTGGAGGGTATTGTATTGAATTTAGAAGAAGACAATGTTGGGGCTGTACTTCTAGGAGCTTCTACTTCTGTAAAAGAGGGATCTACTGTAAAACGCACAGAGCGCATCGCTTCGTTAAATGTTGGAGAAGGTATTGTAGGTCGTGTTGTAGACACTTTAGGAAATCCAATCGATGGAAAAGGACCTATTGTTGGCAAAACTTTTGAAATGCCTTTAGAGCGTAAGGCTCCGGGAGTAATATTTAGAGAGCCAGTGACTGAGCCATTACAAACAGGGGTTAAATCTGTTGACGCAATGATTCCTATAGGTCGTGGACAACGGGAATTAATTATTGGCGATCGTCAAACAGGAAAGTCTACAGTTGCCTTAGATACCATTTTAAATCAAAAGGAATTTTTTGATGCCGGAAAACCAGTATATTGTATTTATGTTGCGATTGGTCAAAAAGCATCTACAGTGGCGGGTATTGTAAATTTATTAGAAGAAAAAGGCGCTTTAGCTTATACGACCGTTGTGGCTGCAAATGCTTCTGATCCCGCGCCAATGCAGGTGTATGCGCCGTTTGCAGGAGCTGCGATTGGAGAATATTTTAGAGATACAGGAAGACCTGCTTTGATTGTGTATGATGACCTATCAAAACAAGCCGTAGCTTATCGTGAGGTATCTTTATTGTTGAGAAGACCTCCTGGCCGTGAGGCTTATCCTGGAGATGTATTTTACTTACATTCTAGATTATTAGAACGCGCTGCAAAAGTAATTAATGACGATAGTATTGCCAAGCAAATGAATGATGTTCCTGTTTCATTAGAAGGAAAAATTAAAGGAGGTGGTTCTTTAACTGCTTTGCCAATTATTGAAACACAAGCAGGAGATGTATCAGCATATATTCCTACGAATGTAATTTCAATTACAGACGGACAAATTTTCTTAGAATCTGATTTGTTTAATTCGGGGGTACGTCCTGCAATTAACGTTGGTATTTCAGTGTCTCGTGTAGGGGGTTCTGCTCAGATAAAATCAATGAAAAAAGTATCAGGAACATTAAAATTAGATCAAGCACAATACCGTGAGTTGGAGGCATTTGCTAAATTTGGATCGGATTTAGATGCCGCTACTATGAATGTGATTTCTAAAGGGCAACGAAATGTTGAAATTTTAAAACAGGCTCAGAATGATCCTTATACGGTAGAAGATCAGGTGGCTATTATTTATGCCGGTTCTAAAAACTTGTTAAAGGATGTTCCTGTGAATAAGGTAAAAGAATTTGAAGCCGATTATATCCAGTATTTAAATGCCAAACACAGAGATACTCTGGATGCTTTAAAATCAGGGAAATTAGAACAATCATCTTTAGATGTTTTAGAGGCTTCGGCAGCTGAAATTTCAGCAAAATTTGCTTAGAATTTCTAAAAATAGGTTCATTTATAACAGCTTATAACGATTAACGAATCAAGAATGGCAAACTTAAAAGAAATTAGAAACAGAATTAGTTCCATAGGCTCTACGATGAAAATCACGAGTGCGATGAAAATGGTATCTGCGGCTAAACTTAAAAAAGCCCAAGACGCTATTATTGTAATGCGCCCATATGCAAATAAACTTTCTGAATTGTTGCAAGGTTTAAGTGCAACCTTAGATGTTGATACTGGTGGAGTTTACGCGGAGCAACGAAAGGTGTCTAAGGTTTTATTGGTGGTAATCACATCAAATAGAGGTTTGTGTGGCGGATTTAATTCTTCAATTATCAAAGAAACAACAAAGGCTATTTCAGAGAAATACCGTGAAAAACAAGTTGAATTATTTACCATAGGGAAAAAAGGAAATGATATATTGAGTAAAGAATATACGGTTATTGAAAATCAAAGCGCTGTATTTGATGACCTAACATTTAAAAATGTTGCTGACATTGCAGAAAATTTAATGAGCCTATTTGTTGAGGGTACTTATGATAAAATTGAAATTATTTACAATAGTTTTAAAAATGCGGCTACTCAAATTGTTAAAACAGAATCATTTTTACCTATTAAGCCTGAAGAAACCAATGGTAATTTATCTTCAGACTATATCTTCGAACCTACCAAAGAAGAAATTGTATCTATGTTAATTCCAAAGTCATTAAAGACTCAATTGTACAAAGCAATTCGAGATTCTTTTGCTTCAGAACACGGAGCTCGTATGACTGCTATGCACAAAGCAACAGACAATGCGAATGATTTGAGAAACGATTTGTTACTAACTTACAATAAGGCACGTCAAGCAGCAATAACCAATGAAATTTTAGAAATTGTTGGAGGTGCTGAAGCCCTGAACGGCTAAAATAGCAAGTATTTTTAAATAGGACAGTATTATTGGCATGACTATTGCTAATAGTACTTTGAATAAGCGTTTGTTTTAAGATAAATTTTAACAGTATGTTATGATTAAAGGCGAAATTAATTTTTGATATTTACGTTGAGTTAGAGAATGAGTTATTGCATGAAATAGATAAAAAAAGAAAATCACGTATTTTTTATAATTACTAAGTTTGGTTAGTTGTTTTTGATTGGTTGTGGTTATCCAATCAAGGTAAAACCACTCCTTTTTTGGGGTGGTTTTTTTATTGATTTAAATGAATACATCGTTTTACTGTTTTTTAAAGGTTTTATCTTTAAGTTGAAACTTAAATACAAGTAAACCTCCTATATTTGTCAACTAATAGGATCATCGTTTTATGAAAGAGCAGATTTCAATAACAAGCATTGCTTCTATCTCTCCTTTAGGCGCTTCTTCCGAAGAGGTTTGGAAGGGTTATTTAAGTGACAAGCATTTTTTAAAAAGCAAAAATTTTGAAAAAGAAAATGTAATATTAGGGGCAATTTCCCAAGAAAATAATGCTGAAATAGAGCGATTGAAAAAGTCAGATGACAAGTATAAAAGTTTGGATCGATCTGTATTGTTAGCAATCTATACTTCAAGAAAAGCCTTAAGTAAAGTAAAATGGTCCAAACAATTTGGGGTTAATATTGGTTCTTCTAGAGGAGCAACAGAATTGTTTGAAAAGTATTATGACGCCTTTCAAAAAAGCATTTTGAGAAAGGCAGCAACCTTGAGTTCACCTACCACAACTTTGGGCAACATTGCCTCATGGGTTGCACATGACCTACAATCGATAGGACCTGCTATTAGCCATTCTATTACTTGCTCAACAGCTTTACATTCTTTAGTTAATGGTGTTGCTTGGATTCGTTCAGGAATGGCAGATACTTTTCTGGTGGGAGGTAGTGAAGCTGCAAATACACCTTTTACAATTGCCCAGATGCAAGCATTGAAAATATATGCACCAAGTACTCAAGTAACGTATCCTTGTAAAGCCTTGGATATGAGTAAAGATAAAAACACAATGGTGCTTGGAGAAGGGGCTGTTTCTTTGTGTTTGGAAAGAGGAATTCAGAAAAATGCCTTGTCTATCATTAGAGGAATTGGCTATGCAACAGAAATCTTAAAACATAATGTTTCTATATCTTCAGAGGCTCTTTGTTTTCAAAAATCAATGAAAATGGCTTTAAAAGATGCCCATTTGAAAAGTGTAGATGTCATTGTTATGCATGCTCCAGGAACTGTAAAGGGAGATCTTTCAGAATACAGAGCAATAGAAGCTGTTTTTGGGAAGGAGCTACCTGTATTGACATCTAATAAATGGAAAATAGGCCACACACTAGGGGCTTCTGGGCTTTTAAGTGCAGAATTGGCCATACTGATGTTGCAGCATCAAAAATTTATTGAAGTGCCTTACATTGAAAATTCAAAAAAAATTAATAAGATTGAAACGGTCCTTGTTAATGCAGTTGGTTTTGGAGGTAACGCAGTGAGTATTGTACTTTCTAGAGAGTGATAGAAAGTAAATAGGTATAATGAAATAATCTAAGGTATTTTTATACAGATTAAATTGTGTATTTTTGAACCGAAAATCTGAGAAAAATCATGAGTGAAATTAGACATAATTGGACCAAAGAAGAAATCCTAGAGATATATAACAAACCTTTGATGGAATTGTTATATGAGGCGGCTCAAATACACAGATTACATCACGATCCTAATACCGTTCAAGTCTCTACCTTACTGTCTATAAAAACAGGGGGCTGTTCAGAAGATTGTGGCTATTGTCCGCAGGCTGCCCGATATCATACCGATATTGACGGGAATGATTTGATGTCTGTGCAACAGGTAAAAGCACAAGCTTTAAGGGCTAAAGCAAGTGGTTCATCTAGGGTATGTATGGGAGCTTCTTGGAGAAATGTCAAGGACGGCGCTGAATTTGACGAGGTCTTAGAAATGGTTCGTACAATCAATAAATTGGATATGGAGGTTTGTTGTACCTTAGGAATGGTTACTGAAAACCAAGCCAAACGACTTGCCGAGGCGGGCTTATATGCCTATAATCACAATTTAGATTCTTCAGAAGAATATTATAAAGAAGTTATTTCTACCAGAGGGTATCAAGATCGGTTAGACACCATTTCAAATGTTCGAAAAACCAATGTAACAGTATGTTCCGGAGGAATTATAGGGATGGGTGAAAAAACAGAGGACAGGGCAGGTATGTTGGTTGCTTTGTCTACCTTAAATCCTCAGCCAGAATCTACCCCGATCAATGCTTTAGTGGCTGTTGAAGGAACGCCCTTAGAAGACCAACAGCCTGTTGATATATGGGAAATGATTCGAATGGTTGCCACTACGCGAATTGTATTGCCAGAAACCCAGGTCCGTTTGTCAGCAGGAAGAACCCAGATGAGTCAGGAAGGACAAGCGATGTGTTTCTTTGCAGGGGCCAATTCAATTTTTGCTGGAGATAAATTATTGACCACTCCCAATCCTGATGTTCAGGAAGATATGAAGTTGTTTGCAAAACTCGGGTTAAAACCCATGAAGCCTTTCACGAAAAAAGTACAGCCCAAAACGGTCGATGCTAAAGATTCCGATTTCCAATCCAATGGAGAGCATCCAAAATGGACGCGACCAAAACACAAGATTGATCGTAATGAAGCAGCAAAAGCAAGAGCTAAACAGATCAGAACCCAGTTGAGGGCAGAAGATTAGTTTATTGTACGCTTAAAAGAATTTGGTAAAGTCATTTGCATTGGCAAAAATCAACAAACTCAATAAGATGATAAAGCCGGTCACTTGAGCGTATTCCAAAAATTTATCACTGGGTTTTCTATTTGTCACCATTTCGTACAAGGTAAATACGACATGTCCCCCATCTAAAGCAGGAATAGGCAATAGGTTTAAAACACCTAACATGATAGATAAGAAGGCGGTAATACTCCAAAATGCTTGCCAGCTCCAGGTGGCTGGAAAGATACTTCCAATACTGATAAAACCTCCTAAACCTTTGTAAGCTCCTGTTTCTGGGTTAAACACTTTTTTCAGTTGTTTAACATAGCCTTGCATAGTTCTATAACCTTTTGTAATTCCCGCAGGAATTGCTTCTAGGAAGGAGTAGGTATTGGTTTCTAATTTGTAATAGCCCAGTTTTTCCATATCATCATAGGAGAGATTGCCTAAATTAATTCCAATCAACCCGTCATCGTCTATTTGCACAATGATCTCTTCTTGAATATTTCCGCGTTTAACAGATAAAGAAATAGGAGTGTTTTTATAATTTTTTAATAAGTCTTTAGCTTGGTCAAAGTATCTGATAGGAGTTCCGTTAATTCCTACAATCATATCTTTAGGCGCCAAGCCGCTTTCTTTATTTAGAGAATGCTCTGATAATTTACCAATGACAAAGGGCTTTCTGGGTTGAATAAAAGCACCTTTCTCATTTGCAATTAGTTTGGAAATAAAGTCAATAGGTATTATTTGTTCAATATTTTGTCCTTCGCGTTCAATCACAAATTCACTTCCGTTTACAAACTCACCCATTAAACTTGAAAACTTTTCAATCTCATTGCCATCGATACTTTTGATTTTATCGCCGGTCTGTAAGCCGAGGTCGTGTCCCAAAGAGTTCGTTACCCATATACCATCCTTTAAACTGTCATTTGGCAAGTAGCTTTCACCCCAAGTAAATAAGGCTAAAATGTATATCACAAAGGCTAAAATAAAATTTACCAATACGCCTCCTAGCATAATAATCAGTCGTTGCCAGGCGGGTTTAGATCTGAACTCCCATGGCTGTGCAGGTTGTTTCATTTGTTCAGTATCCATACTTTCATCAATCATACCCGATATTTTCACATAACCCCCTAAAGGGATCCAACCAATTCCATAAACGGTATTGCCTATTTTCTTTTTAAACAGGGAAAATTTATAATCAAAAAATAAATAAAATTTTTCAACCCGTGTTTTAAAGAGTTTGGCAGGGATAAAATGCCCCAATTCGTGCAATACAATCAATAGAGACAAGCTCAGGATGAATTGCGATGCTTTTATAAAAATATCCATAAATTTTGTTAAATGGTAAAATCGATGCAAAGGTACAATTTTAAATAGGTTCTTATAGTTCAATATTGAAAAGATTGACGTAATAAAAAGTTAAAATTTGAAAGAAACAGGGTAATTTGAGAATTAAAAACTATAATTTTGGAACCTTAATTCGTAATTTTGGTAGCTAGTTATGGAATCAAATTATTTTAAAAAATCAATTCCCACACTTTTGTTTTTGGCGCTTTTTAGCGTACTGGGAATTTATTGGTTTTATACTTTGTTAAGTCCTCAAAAGAGCCTGCCTATATATAGTCCTGTCGATGTGAATCCAAGACTGGTTGATGCTTCTTTACAACACGTAAAAAAAAATCATAAGATCGCCGATTTTGAATTGATCAATCAAAAAGGACAATTAATTACAGGGGCTAATTATGCTGATAAAATTTATGTGGCAGATTTTTTCTTTACGCGTTGTGGGACCATTTGTCCAATTATGACAAGTCATATGAAACGTATTCAAGAGGTTTTTTTATACGATGATGAGTTGTTGTTATTGTCTCATTCGGTTACCCCAGTTATGGATAGTGTTCCTGTTCTAAAATTATATGCACAAAACAAGGGAGTCGTAGATAGTAAATGGAATTTACTAACGGGTGAAAAAAAACAAATTTATGAATTGGCACGAAAAAGCTATTTTGCTGTGTTGGATGAAGGTGATGGAGGAGAACAAGATTTTATTCATACGGAACAGTTTGTTTTAGTTGATAAACAAAGAAGAATTCGTGGGTATTATGATGGTACCGATCTCAAAGATATTGACCGCCTTATTTCTGATATTTATCTTTTAAAAAAGGAATACGAATGATCTGTTTTTTGACTTATTAACATCTTAAATCAGATTCTTTAGAACCATTCTAATTTAGTATCTTTGCAGTCTATTATTAAAACTCATTTTTAGTTGGCACATACAGTAGCAGATTTAGACATAAGAGAAAGAGGCATTATAGAAGAATTGTCTTTTGATGAAATACCATTGGCATTGATGGAAATGGGTTGTATTCCTGGAAAGCAAGTTACGTTAATTCAGTATGCGCCTATGAATGATCCGTTGTATATAAGTGTGAACGGAAGTTATTTTGCGATTCGAAAAGAAACAGCCAAACGAATCATTCTTGTAAAACGTTTGTGTGATGAGCTCTAAAAAAAAAATAAATGTAGCGCTTGTCGGGAATCCAAATACTGGAAAAACCTCTTTGTTCAATCAACTTACTGGATTGACTCAAAAAGTGGGAAATTATCCTGGAATTACCGTAGATAAAAAGCAGGGTAGTTGTAGGTTACCAGATGGAAGCCTTGCAGCCATTACGGACTTACCAGGAACGTACAGTATTAATCCTACATCAATTGATGAGAGTATCGTGCTTAAAACCCTTTTAGATGCTGATAAAAAATCATTTCCTGATGTGGTGGTTGTGGTGGCTGAGGTAGAAAATATCAAGCGGAATTTACTGCTTTTTACACAAGTAAAGGATTTAAAAATTCCGGTAGTTTTAGTAATCAACATGTCAGATCAAATGCATCGAAAAGGCATTTCTATAGATGTTGAAGAACTAAAGAAATTACTTCAAACAGAAATTATATTAGTCAGTGCCCGTAAAAAGGAAGGAATTCATGATTTAAAAAAAGCCATTCTCAATTATCAGAATTGTCAAACGAATTCTTTGCTCAATCTCTTTGAAAAAATTGACAAGTCTTATTTTGATGAAATTAAATCGAGTTTAAAAGGGTTTACACTCTATAAATCGTGGTTGTTGATTACCCAAAAATCTTCTGTCAAGTTTATTTCTGAAGCGTCTAAGCAGGTCATAGAGCATTTTAAGAAAGATCAGAAAAAATTAAAGCAGTACCAACACAAAGAAACAATTTATAGATACCAATACATCAATGAAATACTAAAAAAAACCTACCTAGTAGATAGGGCCAAGGCCAAGGACTTACGAGGTATATTGGATAAAATTTTGACCCATCGTTATTTTGGTTACCTGTTTTTTACGAGCATTTTGTTTTTGATTTTTCAGGCTGTTTATGACTGGGCTACGGTGCCTATGGATTTTATAGACACGAGTTTTTCAGAGCTCAGTATATGGTGTAAACAAATATTGCCCCTAGGCGTATTTTCCGATTTGCTTACGGAAGGCATTATTCCGGGTATTGGAGGAATCGTTATCTTTATTCCACAGATCGCCATCTTGTTCATGTTCGTAGCCACCTTAGAAGAGACGGGTTATATGAGTCGAGTGGTTTTTTTGATGGATAAAGTGATGCGTCGTTATGGAATGAGCGGGAAAAGTGTCATTCCGTTGATATCGGGAACGGCCTGTGCCATTCCTGCAATTATGGCCACCCGAAATATCGGTGATTGGAAAAATCGGTTGATTACTATTCTGGTTACTCCTTTTACAACCTGTTCTGCACGTTTACCGGTATATGCCATTATCATTGCCTTAATTATACCAGAAAATCGCGTTTTCGGGGTGTTTAGTTTACAAGGTTTGGTGTTGATGGCTCTGTATATTTTGGGATTTGCGGCAGCCTTGATTTCTGCCTTGATTTTAAACAAGGTTTTAAAAATAGAGAGTAAAAGCTTTTTTATCGTTGAAATGCCCAATTATAAATTACCTTCTTTAAAGAACATTTTTTTTGAGGTGGTTGAAAAAACCAAGGCCTTTGTTTTAGGAGCGGGTAAAATTATTTTAGCCATTTCCATTGTACTTTGGTTTTTAGCATCTAACGGACCGAGTGCTTTTAACAAGGCTCAAAAAACGGTCACACAAGAAAATGTAGATAAAAACATTTCTTCTGAAGATCTAGAAAAGCAAATTGCCTCTTATAAATTAGAACACTCCTATATTGGTATTATGGGAAGGTTTATTGAGCCCGCAATTGCTCCTTTGGGTTATGATTGGAAAATAGGGATCGCCTTAATTAGTTCCTTTGCTGCCCGTGAAGTATTTGTAGGTACTTTATCTACGATATACAGCGTAGGTTCTGGCGATGAAGGAACCATTAAACAACGGATGGCTGCTGAGATTAACCCTAAAACAAAAGAAAAACGTTTTACCTTTCCTGCGGGCATGTCGTTGATGGTTTTTTATGCTTTTGCTATGCAATGTATGGGAACTCTGGCGATTGTAAAAAGAGAAACAAAATCTTGGAAATGGCCTGTTTTTCAGTTGGTAGGAATGGGTATTCTAGCCTATATCGCTGCTTTTATAACTTTTTCGTTATTGTAAAAAAACAAACAGATGCAAGAATTAATCGTTTATATAATACTGGGCCTGGCCATTGTTTATCTTTTAAGAAAATATATTTTTAAAAGTAAAAAAAAGGACGGTTGCGATCCAGATTGTGGATGTCATTAATATAAAAAAAGCCCAACAAGATATTCCTGTTGGGCTTGTAAAAAAGATTCCTGTTTTTTAGAATTTCAAAGTAATCCCTGCTAAGAAATTTCTTGTGGCTTGGGGGTAAAAATAAGTTCCCCAACTAGGGTCATAGTAACCGTTAGAAATGTATTTTTTGCTAAATATATTATTTGCCAATGCATTGATTGTAATTGTTTCAAAAATAGCCTTTGGTTTGAAACTGTAATTGACATTGATATCGTTGATAAAATAATCCTCTAACTTTTTATCTTCCTCTTCATAATTTGTTAAAAATTGTTCTCCAACAAATTTAGATAAAAAGACGACATCGAAATTATCAATAGGTTTTACAACCAAAGCATTTGAGGCAACTATTTCTGGTGAATAAGAAATTTTGGTATTCCCTAAATTGGTAATTTTTGCTCCATCTTCTTGTTTGAAATCTATATTTTTATTTTTACTCAAGGTTATCGTTGGTTGAATAGAAATATATTTGTTCAATACAATATTAGCGTCAACTTCTAACCCCAATCGGTAACTTTTACCACTATTGGTTTTGTTGAAAGCGCCATTTTTATCTATTTCACCTGTCAATACCAATTGGTCAATATATTTCATGAAGTAAACATTGCTATTTACTTTGATCTTCTCGGAGTTGTATCTCCATCCCAATTCAAAATCATTTAACTCTTCATGTCTTGGGAAATTATTGACATTTGGGATTTTCTTGTAATCCTTTCTTCTAGGTTCTTTATGAGCTTTGGCATAAGAAAAGTAAAAATTATTTATATTGTTAGGGCTGTAACTAATTCCTACTTTTGGGTTGAAAAAATTAAATGTTTTATCTACCAAAGGAGATGTTTCTACTTCAGCTTTGTAAGTAATATGTCTTTGTTGTAAATCAAGATAAAGACCCACACTTTCTATGAGGTTATAAGTTCCTTTCACAAAAATATTTGCATCTGTTTTATTTCCAAATCGGTCGTAATAGATATCTCTAATTTCTGTGTTTGCAGAAAATCGATTCCAAATGGTTTCTCCGAAATGTCTTCCTTCGTGTTTGTTGTAGGCTCCTCCAAAAATTACTTCAAGCTCAGCTGTTTTGTAATTCAAAGAGTAGGTTGTTCCATAAAAATGGCTGTTGGCATACCTTCTGGTAATATAATCAGCATTTCCTTCGGTTTGATTTACAATGTCAATGGGGTTATTATCATCTCCCCAAGCTTGATTGTACTCTTCAAAATAACCCCTGCCTCTTGTATAATGAATGGCGATATTAGAAGAAATAGCATCATTATATTTTTGATTCCAATGTAATTGAGCGTGGTCCTGTTTGTAATTGTCCACCTGATTGTCATAAAAGCCCCTGATGCTCCAATCGTTGTTGTAAATAACACCAGTCCCATTAAAAGTTCTGTCGTTTTTTGCAGTATTGGCATCTACGCCATTCCAAGCTTGATAAGTGATTTCCTCATTTCCAAAAATCAGGGCTTTGATCAAGGTATTACTATCTGTATAATTGGCTTGAAAAAAGTAAGATTCCAAATCAGAAGTAGCCCTGTCGAGATAGCCTTCAGATCTAATTTTTGAGAATCTTCCCGAAAACTCAATGTGCTTATTTAACAAACCAGTATTAAATTTAACGGTGTTTTTTAGCGTGTTAAAGGAACCAATAGAACTTGAAATTTGTGCGCTTTGTTTTTGTGCAATACCGTCTGTGAGTAAATTCAGACTAGCCCCAAAAGCTCCTGCACCGTTGGTAGAAGTTCCGACCCCTCTTTGTAATTGAATGTTTTCCACTGAGGAAGTAAAATCTCCCAAATTAACCCAATAAGTATGTTGACTTTCAGCATCATTATAAGGAATGCCATTGATGGTTATATTTACCCTGGTAGCATCTGACCCACGAACACGAATGCCGGTGTATCCAATGCCTGCTCCTGCATCGGAGGTTGTGACTACCGAGGGTAAGTAATTTAATAAGCTGGGAATATCTTGTCCCAAATTGCGTTTGGCTAATTCTTTTTTTCCAACGTTGGAGTGGGTGACAGGCGCATCTGTTTTTACCCGAACAGCAGATACCAACACTTCTTCTAAAATATTTTCTGAAAGGCTTAATAAAAAGGTCAAAGACTTGTTTTTATCGAGTGCAATAACTTGAGAAATACTCCTAAAACCAATATGAGAAACTTCCAAGGTATGGTTCCCTTTGCTCAATACGATTTTAAAAGAACCATCTTGTTTGGTGGAGGTTCCAAGTTTTGCCTCTTTAATAAAAACAGTTGTTTCAGGTAAAGGATTTTTGTTTTGGTCTACTACTTTTCCAGAAAGTGTAAATGTTTGTGCGTTTCCTGCTAGTGAAGTGAGCAGTAAACTTAAAAAAGGTACTAAAATCTTCGCTTTTTTAAAGAAATGTTTTTTGTTCATTTTAGAATAAAATGAATAAAAAGGGGAAATTATTCTTAATTAAAATTGGCCTCTTGCAAGGCATTGGTTTCTTTATAAATCACGTTCGAGACGCGCTTCCCTTGGCAGCATTACCTGCCTAGGTTCTTTGGGTATGATCTCAGCCTCTCGGCACCCCTTTATGAGAACGCTGCAAATGTAGTTTAGAATGGTTGATAAAAAAAATTAAAAAGAAATTTTTTTACTTAAGAGGCTTTATGTTTCTAGGATATTTTAGGCTGGTTGTGATATTTAAATAAAACCATAGGGTTTTGTATCTTTGTTAAAAACCTTCCCCATTGTGAAAAAAATAGTATTCATCATATGTATTTTACTGTACGCAGCTTGTTCAGAAATTAATTCTTCAGCAGACAATCTTTCTTCAAAAAACAGTTGTGTCGATGAAGATCTAATTGATCTAACTATTGCTTGTGCTGAAATTTACGATCCAGTTTGTGGCTGTGATGAAGTCACCTATTCAAATGTTTGTGAAGCAGAAAGAAATGGCGTAATTGATCATAGCCCTGGCGAATGTGAAACGGTTTGTCCAGTAGACCCGACAGAAGAGACATTGCGTTACAATAGAGAAATTTGGTACAACAAACACATCAACACCTATTCTATGGAGGTAATGGTCAGTTGTTTTTGTATGATACAAGAACCGTATCAGGTATCGGTAGAAGAGGGGGTATTGGTAAGCGTTACGGGCAATGAAGAATGGGGGCATGATTATTATCCATTAACGATAGCGGCTTTGTTTGATGAAATACAAGAAAAATTGGCTCAAGAACCATATCATTATGAGATTATCTATGATTCCGTATATGGTTACCCTAAAAGTGCTTATTTTGATATGGATAGTATGATAGTAGACGAGGAAATTGGTTACAGCATCTATAATTTTTCTCCTGAAATAAATGATTGTATTCATGAAGATTTAATTGATCCAGAAGTTGTCTGTACTGCTGATTATACACCCGTTTGTGGTTGTGATGGGGTCACGTATTCAAATGCCTGTGTAGCAGAGAATGATGGAGTACTCGATTATTCGTCTGGAGTTTGTCCAGATGTTGATTCATCCACTTCAGAGAAATGAGGTTATAGAAGATTATCTATAATTTTTGTAGCTTTTTGAAGTCTTTCTGTTTTAGATCCTGAAAGGGTATAGTAGGGGCAGTGGTATTTTTTTAAAGCGGTTTCAAAAGCACTAAACATTTTCTGTCTTTGGTTAGGACGATCCCTTAGATCATCTTTTTCATAAGGAATGTCAACGTCGGTTAAAAAATAAAGATTGTATTGTAGGTCCTTAACTGCCTTTTCTAGAGTGGTGTTTTTATAATTTTTGAAATATTGTTCTGCATAGACTTTGGTTTCTAAAATATTGGTATCGCAAAACAAGATTTTATGCGCTTTAGGGGTTAAATGATTCTCTGAATATATTTGCCCTTGTGCAATGGGTATAATGTCTTGTTCTTCACAAATAAGACCTTGTTTGTCCCATTTTTTTTGGAGGTAGTCTCTGGCAAATTCAGGAACCCAAAGGGTTTGGTATTTTTTAGCCAATTCTTTGGCAAGGGTTGTTTTACCTGAGCATTCTGGACCAAACAATACAATTTTTACAATGTCTGAGGGCTTTTGTTCAAGTTTTTTTTCCATGTTTGGTGTCCTTGATAGGCTAAAAATAAGAAAATGCTGAATTGTATTCCAGAAAATCCGAGACCTTTTTCAAAATACAAGGGAATGGAAATGGTATTTCCGACCATCCAAAAAGTCCAGTTTTCCAATTTTTTGTTCGCCATTAACCACATACCTGCAAAGAAAATACCAGTGGTAAAGGTGTCAAAATAGTCTGTTGCCCGATCAAACCTATTAGCAAATACGTAAATAGCAATGACAAAAAGACTGGTTCCTAGAAATATACCTGCTACTTTCATCCAATCTTTTTGAGAGCACTTTGTAATGGAAATTTTTTGGTCATTTATGAGTCTAGACCACATATGCCAACCGTATAGACTCATAAGGGTATAGTAAATATTGATAACCAAATCGCCGTAAAGTTCGTATTGAAAACAAACCATTATATAGATACTTGTACTGACAAGACCTACAGGATATACCCAGATATTTTCTTTTTTTGCTAAAATAACGCTTGTAATACCAAAGATAACAGCGGTAATTTCTAAGGAAAGATCCATCAGGCTGGCAGATCGATAGGGCGCTATAAAAAATTCAAAAATGGGGTGCATGCTAATATCTACAGATGTTTTATTGGTACTTAATTTTGAGCAAATATATCAAATTTGTTTTAGGGTTTTGGCAGAGCATACACCAAAGCATATCCTTCTATTTGTTCGTAATAAATACAGTAACATTCATTTATTGGTTCTTTTTTGATCCAAGCTAGTGTACAGTTGTTTTTTAGGTTAAAAGGAGCGATAAAAAGGTGTTTTTTAAAAAGCAATCCGCTGTTGGGTTTTATTTTGTACAAAGCTTCTTTAGCTCCCCAGATAACCGTTAATTGTTCAACCAATTTTTCTTCTTGCAAAAAGGCTTCTTCTGTATTTAAAAATTTAGAAGCAATGCTTTTTATTTTTGGCCTGTTTTTTTCAATATCAATACCGACAAATGTATCGCTAACAATAATAGTGGCATAGTCAAAAGAATGACTGATAGAAACGTGTTTGTCGTTTTTTAAATGTGGCTTCCCATTGTCTGAATAATGCAGATCCGCATCAGAATATCCGATTTCTTTTAACAAATGACGAATGCTTAAAAACCCTTTCTGATGAATTTCAGAACGCATATTGTTAAAGCGTTTTAGACTTTCTTTTTTTAGAAAAGTTTCCTTTAATTCTTCTATAGATTCTGTTACCTTCCAAACTAGTATTTGGGTTTTTTCGTCAGGAGCTATTGTTTTTATTAAAGGCATTATTTGTCAAAGGTATTTTGTAAATTTGCAGTCTAATTGAGCAAATATAAGAACTATGTCTTCACAAACATCAACATATATAAAATTTAAGGTTAAAGACATCAATCTAGCAGATTGGGGTCGTAAAGAAATTCATTTGGCAGAAGCGGAGATGCCAGGATTGATGAGTTTAAGAGAGGAGTATAAAGGGCAAAAGCCTTTAAAAGGAGCTCGTATTGCGGGTTGTTTACACATGACTGTACAAACAGCTGTTTTGATTGAAACCTTAGTTGATTTGGGAGCTGAAGTAACTTGGAGTTCATGTAATATTTTTTCGACCCAAGATCATGCTGCTGCTGCCATTGCTGCTACGGGAATTTCTGTATATGCTTGGAAAGGGATGGATGAAGAGGCGTTTGATTGGTGTATTGAACAGACCTTGTTTTTTGGGGAAGAGAAAAAACCTTTGAATATGATTTTAGATGATGGTGGAGACTTGACAAATATGGTTCTGGATCGTTATCCAGAATTGGTTTCAGGGATTAAAGGTTTGTCTGAAGAAACCACTACGGGGGTTCTTCGCTTATATGATAGAGTAAAGGCAGGCACCTTGCCAATTCCAGCAATCAATGTGAATGATTCTGTAACAAAATCAAAGTTTGATAATAAATACGGATGTAAAGAATCGGCGGTAGATGCCATTCGTAGAGCAACGGATGTTATGATGGCTGGTAAAGTAGCCGTTGTTGCAGGTTATGGTGATGTAGGTAAGGGAACAGCTGCTTCTTTAGCAGGAGCAGGAGCCAGAGTTATTGTCACTGAAATAGATCCTATTTGTGCATTACAAGCTGCTATGGACGGATTTGAAGTTCGTAAGATGGATCATGCAATTTCCAGAGCAGATATCATTATTACAAGTACGGGAAACAAAGATATTATTGTAGATCGTCATTTTAAAGCTTTAAAAGACAAGGCAATAGTCTGTAATATTGGACATTTTGACAATGAAATAGACATGGCTTGGCTAAATGAAAATCATGGAGATACAAAAATAGAGATTAAACCTCAGGTAGATCAATATACCCTTGATGGAAAAGAATTTTTAGTATTGGCAGAAGGTCGTTTGGTAAATTTGGGATGTGCGACAGGGCACCCTAGTTTTGTAATGAGTAATTCGTTTACGAACCAAACTTTGGCACAGTTAGAATTGTGGACAAACGGCGAGGCTTATAAAAATGAAGTGTACACCTTACCTAAACACTTAGATGAAAAAGTGGCCCGTTTACACTTGGCTAAAATAGGGGTAGAATTAGACAAATTAAGTCAGGATCAGGCAGATTACATTGGTGTAAAACCAGAAGGACCTTACAAACCTGATTATTACAGGTACTAAGCTTTTTTTAGGTAAAAAAAGATTATTTGTTAAAGTAGTCTTTTAGAAAACGATCTGTTGCTATTTTTAAATCATTGATAGAAGTTCCCTCTTCTCTAAATAGGGTTAAATTTTCTGGCACGCGATTCCTGCTGACGCTCGATTGAACTTCTACCATACGAACGCCTTTAATCTTTTCTAGATGTCCTTTTAATTCGATATCCAAAGAAATATCGCTCAGGTACACTTTGAGGGTCTGCTCTTTTGGAGAATTTCTTATTTCAGTTCTAAAAGGCAACATAAGCAAGTTTTGTTTAACGAAGTTTGTCAGGATGAATATAAACCAGTATTATAACAGTCCTAAAGTAAGGGTTTCTAGTTTAAAATACAAGTAGATTTTAAAAATGAGACTACTTTCCAGTTAAAATAAGGTTTAAACAGTCGTTTTTACAAAAAGTTCTTTAGATCCTTCACAAACATTACAACGATAGTTTTCAGGTAAATCTCCAAAAAGGGTATTGGGTTTTACTTTTGCTTTTTGATCTCCAAAGGCACTGTCGTAAATAGTCATACATTCAGAGCATTGGTGTACCTCTGTTAAAACAGGAAGTTTTTCAGCTTCTTTTTTAAGTTCTTTTTCTATGCCAACTTCTCCAAGTTTTTCAAAATACATTTTACTCAACTCCATTAATAAACCAGGCAACTCAATTTTATCGACATCTTGTGCATAGACAACATAATCTCTAGTATTCGGGTGAAAGTTTTTAGAGTGTAACACATTGTAGGTAGGTCTTACCTGAAAGTTTTTTACAATGTCTGGATTTTTATTTTTCTCGACCATAGCAGTCGTGAAATACGTTTTGTTCTCTCCATGATTGCTTATTCCAAAAGTCATACCATAGGTGCTGATGTCATTTTGATCAAAGCTTTTGACAATAAATTCTTTTAGATTTAAAGCTTCTTTATCTGCCAGAGGTAAGTGCCAATTTAATTCCAGAGAAGAGTGTCTTACGTTGATTCCTCTTTTTCCTAAGAATTTTTCTAAAGATATTTTATCTTTTTTGTAAATCCCTTTTACAATAAACGATTTCCACGGCGTAATACAAATTTTACCTATTTTATGGTCTAGACAAAAATCAGAAAAATCTTTTAAAAAACTCAAATCGTATCTATTATTCCTCCAATACAATCCAAGCCAATAACCACCAGTTCCAATTTTATTCATCCCTTCATAATAAGGGAACGGCTCGTAGAAAACCTCTAATTCTTTTTCTATGGTTCTGTTGTTTGTCTGGAGAGTCGCATTAATCAGATCAAATAATTCATTAACCTCATCAGCATCTTTGTAAATTTTCTCAATTTCTTCTGAAATTTTAGGAATATCATAGCTAAAAATTAACACAGGATAGTAGACAAATTTGTCCCAATGTGGCAATTTTAAATTGAGGTACCAATAATCTTCGTGTTCTGAAGCAATAAAATTCAATTCTCCACTAAATAACGGAACCAATTGTTGTTTAGGATCGGTAATATTTATTTTTAATTTAGGTTTGTACTTGAAGTTTTCTAAAATATATAAGTATTTTACGCCATTTAACCATTGTGTATGTTTAAAGATATCTGCGGAAACATAAGAGCAGACAATGTTTTGATACGATCTTTCAGAAACAATATTTGTTGTTACATTGGGAAATTGTTTTAGAACCTCTTTGTCATAATTTTGAAAAGGCAAGACGATGTCTTGTCTTGAGCCAAAAAAGATGTCTTTTAGCCCCAATGTTTCAGCAAGGTGAATGATCTGCTTTAATTCACCAGGAGATAAAACACCCCCTTTTATGAAAATACGTTGTAAATCTTTTACCATGGTTGCATCATTTTATCGGTTTGGGCCACTTTTTTTAGGGTGTTTTTTTTAAAAATATCGCTTATTTCTGGTTTGCAACTTCCGCATCCTAGTCCTGCTCCAGTAGATTTACATAATTCTGTAAATTCTTTGCACCCTCCATTAATTGCTTCAATTAAGTTGCCTTCCCCAACTTGACTACAAGAGCAAATTAGTTTTCCAAGTACGGGAGTAGTATTGTTTTGACCTCTTAATAATTCTTCTCGTTTGTCTGATAATTCAGTTTTGTCCTCTATCAGGCTTTTAAACTCTGCAAATTCACTTTTGTCACCCATCATTACCGCACCTATCAAACGGTCTTCTTTTACGACACATTTTTTGTAGAATCGTTTGCTGACATCCATTAGTAGAATTTCTTCGTATGAAGGGTCATTTTCAGGAAATTCTATATTTCCAATACTACAAAGGTCCAGATCTTCAAATTTTAAAATATTCATTAAAACAGATCCTTTGTAATGACTGTTCAGGTCTCCTAGAATATATTTTGCAGCAATATTAGCCTGTTGTTCTGCTGCTGAGGTAATTCCGAATAAACTGTTTTTAAATTCAGCAATTTCTCCCAGCGCAAAGATATTGGGGTCGCTTGTTTGTAAATACTCATTTACAACAACGCCTCTTTGGACGGTTAATTTTGATGTTTTTGCCAATTCTATATTTGGAATAGTTCCAATAGTATACACAATGGCATTTGCAGAAATTGTTTTTCCTGTTTTTAAATTGATGGACAAACTGTTCATTTCAGCATCGTCAAAAACAGTATTTACTTCATTGTCAAAATGTATCTGGATACCTCTTTCCTGTACATCTTGTGCTAATAATTGACTGGCTACCCTATCTAATTGACGTTCCATTAGTCGGGGAGCTCTTTGAACTAAGGTAATGTTCACATTTCGCTTGTTCAATGCAGCGGCTAATTCTAATCCCAACAAACCACCGCCAACAATAACAACATGTTGTTCTTCATGTGGTAATCCGGTCTGTTCTAGATAGTTTTTAAGCCCATCCGCATCTGTTTTGTTACGCATTGTAAAGCGACCTGGCAGTTCCAATTGCGCATCATTAGGTATGAATGCCCTACTTCCTGTTGCTATTACAAGAAGGTCATAGGGATGTTCAATTCCGTTGTTATCGGTTACAGTTTTGTTATCTCTGTTGATAGAGGTGATATATAGGTTTGAGTGCAGCTTTATTTTTAATTTGTCGAGCTCTCCTTTTTTTAGTTTTTGTAGTTCTTCCCAACTCAGCTCTTCGCTTACATATTCTGGAAGTAATACCCGGTTATAGAATGGAGTTTCTTCTTTAGAGAAAACCTCTATTTCGTCGGTCCTGTTATTTTCTCTGTAAGTCTGTACAAAACGATAGGCAGCAGCACCCGCACCAATAATACAGATCTTTTGTTTTTCTTTTTTGTATTTTGTTACTTCAACAGCAGAATATTTAAAATCAGGTTCCTTTGATATTGGGTCAATAAGTGTATTTGTTAGGTTGTTCGCTCGCCCGTAATCATTGTTTAAGATTTTTCCGAAATGCATGGGCATAAAAACCACGCCTTTTCTGATATCGGAACTAATTTTAATAGTTACCCGGGTTTTTCCTCGTTTGTTTTTTACAATGACAATATCACCTTCTTTTAAAGATCTTTTAAAAGCATCAACTTCGTTCATTTCTATATAAGGACCTTCAATATGGGTCAATAATCTTTGTACTTTACCAGTTTTGGTTCTGGTATGCCATTGATCTCTGATTCTGCCCGTATTCAGAATCAAAGGAAATTCTGAAGAGGTCTTTTCAGATTGGTTTTGTGTATGAGTTGGTATGTTAAAGGCTGCTTTTCCGCTTTGGGTGTCAAATTTGTAGTCTGTATATAATCTTGCGGTGCCTTTGTGTTTGGCATTAGGTACTGGCCATTGAAAAGTTCCTTCTGTTTTTAATCTTTTATGTGAAAGTCCGGAAATGTCGATTTTAGTTCCTTTTGTTAACAGACAATGTTCATCATAAACCTCACTTACACTTTCATAATTAAAACCAGAAAAATTCATTTTTTGAGCAAATCTCCAGATAATTTCTGCGTCAGGCAATGCTTCGCCAGGAGCATCAATGCCTTTGGGTAAATAACTAACTCTTCTCTCAGAATTGGTCATGACCCCCTCTTTTTCTAACCATCCCGCTGCTGGTAATATTACATCAGCAAAAGTAGTAGTTTCAGAATTATGAGAGATTTCTTGCACGACAACAAAATTGGCTTTTTTTAAGGCGCGTTCTATTTTGTTTGAATCGGGTAAGCTTACTACGGGATTTGTGCACACAATCCAAATGGCTTTTAGGGTCCCTTTGTCTAAAGCATCAAACATTTCTGTAGCTGTAAGACCTGGTTTGCTGGAAATTTTTTCAGCTCCCCAAAAGTCTGCTACTTCTTTACGGTCATTAGGGTCCAATAAGTTTTTGTGAGCAGCTAATAAATTTGCCATTCCACCGACTTCACGGCCTCCCATGGCATTGGATTGCCCGGTAAGTGAAAAGGGTCCTGAGCCAGGTTTTCCAATATGTCCGGTTAATAAAGAAATATTGATAAGCGAAACATTTTTGTCAACACCGATAACACTTTGGTTTAGGCCCATGGTCCACATACTGATAAAACCCTTTGCATTTCCTATATATTCGGCGGCTAGTTTTAGATCAGAAAGTTTAATACCGCAAATTTTAGCAGCTTGAGATAAGGAGGTTTTGGAAACCTCTTTTTTAAGAGCTTCAAAATTGTTTGTGTGTTCCTGTATAAACTTTAAGTTAATTTTTTTCTTTTCAATTAATCTTTTCGCAATCGCATTGTGTAAAACAACATCCGTACCAGGAATTATTTGTAAATGGAGGTCCGCAATCGCAGAAGACTGTGTTTTTCTCGGGTCTACGATAATGATTTTTGTATCCGGATTTTTTTCTTTGTGTTTTTCTAAACGTCTGAATAATATAGGATGGCACCATGCAGGGTTTGCACCTGTAATTAAAAAGGTATCTGCTAACTCAATATCGTCATAAGCAATGGGGACATTGTCGTCTCCAAGGCTTTTTTTGTAGCCTACAACTGCAGAACTCATACACAGTCTGGAGTTTGTGTCTATGTTATTGGTTCCTATAAATCCTTTGGTAAGTTTATTAATAAGATAATATTCTTCTGTCAGGCATTGTCCGGAAACATAAAAGCCAACGCTGTCAGGGCCATGTTTTTTGATGATACTTTTAAATACAGCAGCGGTTCTGTCTAAGGCGGTATCCCAGGATACTTTTTTCATAGGATGGTCCTTGCTCCATCTCATTTCAGGGTGTAAAATTCTGTCTGAAGTATCCTGTGCTACATAATTGAGGTTCATTCCTTTTGAACAAAGCATTCCCTTGTTTGCTGGGTGCTCCGTATCTCCCTTTACGCTTAAAGTTCCATTGTGATGCTTATCTACGATGATACCACAGCCTACGCCACAATAAGAACAAGTTGTTTTATGGGATTTAGATATTGACATAAGGAATTATTTATATTTTTTTAAACAGATAAAAAAGTTTGTTTATAAGTCGTTTTTTATAAATCAATACTAACTTCGAGCACTGAGGTTTTGCAAATTTACTAAATTACGTAATAATACGTAGAGGGATACGTAAGTTTTATGTAAATTTTAAAATAAATCTTTACAATTGCTTTTTTATCGATTAAATCAAAGGTTCATTAAGAAAATCCTAATTCTTTTGCTTTCGAAGACAATTCAATTAGGTTTTTGACATTCATTTTTTTCATTAAATTAAAGCGGTGGGTTTCAATGGTTCGTTTACTTTTTCCTAATTGTTCAGATATTTCAGTATTGGTTTTTCCCGATAGGATCAGCGTAAGAATTTCAAGTTCTTTTCTGGTTAAACCGCTATTATTTTTCGGGAAAGGGTTTTTCTCTATGTCAGGAGGGGTGTTTTGAAGGTAATTTGAAACAATTACATTTGAAATATCTCCGCTAAAATATTTACCTCCTTTGTCAATGGTGCTGATCGCTTTTAAAAATTCGTGCTTTCCTGTATCTTTAAGTAAATAGCCACTAGCTCCTGCTTTGATCGATTTTAAAATGTATTCTTCAGAATCGTGCATTGAAAGAACAATTGCCTTGGTGTTTGGGGCGTAGTTTTTTAAATTTCCTACAGCTTCTATTCCATCCATCACAGGCATTTTAACATCTATGATTAATAAGTCAGGTTGCATTTTTTTGGCTAATTCTAAGGCTTCTTTTCCGTTCGATGCTTCACCAATGACCCGAAGGTTTTCCTCTTCTTCTAGCAGTGATTTAATCCCATTTCTTACGAGTAGATGATCGTCAGCTAGCAATATATTGATCGATTCCTTCAAGATAGATGGAGTTTAAGTTTTTACAAATATAGAGGAACTTTGATGGAATTTAAAATTTTATACGTAATTAATTTAAGTATTCGTATGTCGTCAAAAAGCGTAAATAAGTTTTTAAGAATTAAAGATTTCAGAAGTGTTGTATTCATTACCTATTTTACTCATTTTATCTTGGTTAAAGGCGGATCTGACATCCACACTTAAGTTGTTTTTTAACTTTTAAATAGCAACGAAAATAGTAAGATCATCAGTTCTTTCTTTCATCGTTTAGGAATTATTATTTATTTTTATAAAAAATTGGGTATGAAGTTCCTTTTATTTTTTTACGTAAAAATACGTAGTTTAGAAGTGTTTTTTTACGTAATTTTGCAAAATAATTAATTTTTTTTAGAGATGAAACAGTTTTTGAATTCAAAAAAAGCGAATAAAGCGCTTTGCATGAACACCTTTGCATTTACGATTTGTTTTGCCGTTTGGTTAATCAATGCAGTGTTGGTTACTTTTTTAGTAGACAATCAGGTATATAATTGGACCTCAGTTGAGGTGGGTTGGTTGATTGGGATCCCAATTCTTACGGGGGCTATATTTCGTCTTCCTGCAGGTGTTTTAACAGATAAGTTTGGAGGAAAACCTGTTTTTACTATTTTGTTGCTACTTTGTGCATTGCCAATGTTTGCTCTTTCTTATGCAGATAGTTTTTTGACCTATGCTTTGTGTAGTTTAGGTTTTGGCTTATCAGGAACTAGTTTTGCTGTGGGCATTGCTTATTCTTCTGTTTGGTTTCCTAAAGAAAAACAAGGAACTGCTTTAGGAATTTTTGGAGCTGGAAATATTGGGGCCGCTATTACTACATTGGTAGGCCCAAAATTATTACATTTTTTAACGGATGGTAAAACCAATCTGGAAGGCTGGAGAATGATGCCAAAAATATATGCGCTTGTATTGGTGATTACGGCGGTGTTATTTTTCTTGATGACTGAAAACAAAAAAACCTCTGCAGCAAAAAAGACTTTGAAAGGACAATTAAAACCCTTAAAAAATATAAGAGTATGGCGTTTTGGCTTGTATTACTTTTTGGTATTTGGGTGTTTTGTTGCTTTTGCAGGATGGTTGGTGCCTTATTATACAAATGTATATCACTTAGATTTAATTTTTGCAGGGATATTAGCCTCTTGTTTCTCACTTCCTTCAGGTTTGATCCGCATTGCCGGTGGTTGGATGTCTGATCTTTGGGGTGCGAGAAAAGTAATGTATTGGGTTTTAGGGGCCACTATTATTATAAGTTTTCTATTAGTGATTCCAAAAATGGATATTTATGCAGATGGTAAAGGGGTTGTTAATAAGAGAACAGGGATTGTTACAGAAGTAACTTCAGAATATGTAAAGGTCGATCAAATAAAATATCCAATTGTTCAAAGAGGAACTACTTTGGCAAATGTTGAAGAGGAGTTTCATATTTTTCCAATGAAAGAAGTATGGCAAGAAGCAGTTGTAGAAGTAGGAGACCATGTAAAAAAGAAAGAATTGTTGATTAGAGGAAGGACCCATATTTATTTTCAGGCCAATTTGTGGATATTCGCAATATTATCTGTGTTAATGGGGTCTGTATGGGGAGTTGGAATGGCTGCAGTTTACAAACATATTCCAGAATATTTTCCGAATGAAGTGGGGGTAGTAGGAGGCATGGTAGGTGTGTTAGGTGGACTGGGAGGATTTGTGTGCCCGATCTTGTTTGGGTATTTGTTAAAAGGTACCGGGCTATGGTCCAGTAGCTGGTTGTTAATATTCTTCTTAGGTCTTATTTGTTTGATTTGGATGCATCATGTAATCCAAAAAATGATGCATCAAGAAGCGCCAAAAATTGCAAATAAGTTTGACGGCCTAAATTCTTAAATTAACAAGATTTTTCAAATTAGGGTCTATTTATAGTTAAGATTTAAAAAGAAATAATTAAATTAAAGCTTTTCAATTGCTTGTATATTTAAGATGTAGAGGTGTAAATCGGAGAAGATTCGGAGCAGCTAAAATAGTGGACGACAAAAAAACTTTTGATCTATGATTTGTAATATTTAAGAGCTTTTTATGTTAGATGTATATTATTAAGTACGATTTTTAATAAACAGTTAATAATAGGGGTGTTATTTAAAAAAATAGATCCAAAACTACGTATAATTACGTATAATTACGTAATTTTGCAATCTTAATATAAAAGAAAAGTATATGAAGACAATTCTGGTTATAGGAAACGGCATGGTAGGATATAAATTTTGTGAAAAATTTGTGTCAAAAACGTCGGGTTCTGACTATAAATTGATTGTATTCGGTGAAGAGCCAAGACCTGCCTATGATCGGGTTCATTTAAGTGCTTTTTTTGAAAATGAAGATGCAAAAGCCTTGGAATTGGCTCCGAGAAGTTGGTATGAAGAAAATGGAATAGAGTTGATTACAAATGAACGTGTAACAGACATTCACAGAGAAAATAAAACAATTACTACCTTAAGTGAAAAGGTTTTTAGTTATGATTACATTGTCTTAGCCACAGGTTCTGCGGCATTTGTACCTCCAATTAAAGGGGTTAATAAAAAAGGCGTATTTGTTTATAGAACCATCGAAGACCTGGAAGAAATTTTGGCATATGCTAAAAATTTAGCTTCGAGTGGAGAAAAAAGAAAGGCAGCCGTTTTAGGAGGAGGTCTCTTGGGTTTAGAAGCAGCAAAAGCGGTGATGGATATGGGGTTGGAACCTCATGTTGTTGAGTTTGCTCCTAAGTTAATGCCAAGGCAATTGGATACAAAAGGGAGTAAAGTTCTTCAAGAAAAATTAGAATCATTAGGAATTCACATTCATTTAAATAAAGCGACCAATCAAATCTTAGGTGAAGATATGATTACAGGAATGGAGTTTGGTGAAGATGATAAGTTAGATGTGGAAATGTTAGTAATTTCTGCTGGAATTCGTCCAAGAGATGAGTTGGGAAGTACTTGTGGATTGGAAATGGGAACTCGTGGAGGAATTGTGGTAAATAATAAAATGCAGACCTCAGATCCTGCAATTTTTGCCATTGGTGAGGTCGCGCTATACAATCAAATGATTTATGGTTTGGTAGCGCCAGGATATGAAATGGCGGAAGTTGCTGCTGCACAAATCGTGGAAGAAACGGAAACATTGATGAGTGCTGAAATTGATATGTCAACGAAATTGAAATTAATTGGCGTTGATGTGGCAAGTTTTGGAGATCCATTTACGTCTTCGGAAGACGGACATGCGATTGTTTTTGAAAATAAATTCAACGGATTATACAAGAGGATAAATGTAACCAAAGACGGGAAGACGCTATTAGGAGGAATTTTGGTTGGAGACGCAGACGATTACAATATGTTGTTGCAGATTTACCAAAATGGAATGAGTTTACCAGAAAATCCTGAAGATTTAATTTTAGGAAGTAGAGGAGAAGGAGGCGCTTCCTTTGGCTCTGTACTCGATTTACCAGATACCGCTGTTGTATGTTCCTGTGAAGCAGTTACCAAAGGAGATCTTTGTTGTAAGGTTGAAGCAGGGATTGAGAACGTGAAAGATTTGGCAACTCAAACAAAAGCAACCACAGGCTGTGGGGGTTGTAAACCAATGGTCGTTGACATTTTAAATGAGACTTTAAAAGCTTCTGGTAAAGTTGTCAAAGAAAGGATCTGTGAGCATTTTGATTATTCACGTCAAGAATTGTTTGATATTATTAGCTTAAAAGAAATCAAATCATACGACGAAGTATTGGACAGCTACGGGAAAGGAAATGGTTGTGAAATTTGCAAACCTGCATTGGCCTCTTTATTTGCAAGTATTTATAATGAAACAGCCAATAAGCAAGAAGTAATTCAAGATTCAAATGATCGCTTTTTAGCAAATATTCAGAGAAATGGAACCTATTCTGTCGTACCTCGGGTTGCTGGAGGAGAAATAACCCCAAAACAATTGATTGCAATAGGCGAAATCGCTGCTAAATACGATTTGTATACAAAAATTACAGGAGGGCAACGAATTGATTTATTTGGCGCACGTTTAGATCAATTACCAAAAATATGGAAAGAATTGATAGCTGAAGGTTTTGAAAGTGGGCACGCTTATGGTAAATCACTGCGTACCGTTAAAAGTTGTGTAGGCTCTACCTGGTGTCGTTACGGAATGGATGAAAGTGTGAGTTTTGCAATTGAAGTAGAAAACAGGTATAAAGGAATTCGTTCTCCGCATAAAATTAAAGGAGGGGTTTCAGGTTGTATTCGCGAGTGTGCAGAAGCAAGGTGTAAAGATTTTGGAATGATTGCTGTTGAAGGGGGTTGGAACCTATATGTCGGAGGTAATGGAGGCGCCAATCCGAGGCATGCAGAATTGTTGGCAGAAAAAATTGACAACGAAACGGTTGTAAAATATGTAGATAGGTTTTTGATGTTTTATATTAAAACGGCACCACCTTTGACCCGTACTGCTGTTTGGTTGGAAAAATTAGAAGGAGGAATTGCGTATTTGAAAGATGTCATTATTAATGATAGTCTGGGAATCTGTGAAGATCTGGATAAAGAAATGAATTCTTTGATAACAACGTATAAATGTGAATGGAAGGAGGCTATAGAGAATATTGAAATTCAAAATAAGTATAGTCATTTTGTGAATTCGGAGGAGATAGATCAAAATTTAAATTTTGTGCCTTTGAGAGATCAAAAGATACCAGAGCTTTGGAATTCATAAGTTTAACATTTAAAGTTTAAAAGATAAGAATCTGCTTTTGTATAGCTTGGTGTATATTTTTAAATGGTGTCATTTCTTTAGAGAGGGATAAATAATAAATTAAGAGATAAGAAAACATGTCAGTACTTTTAGAAAAATATTTTTCAATAAAACCAAATGAGATAACTGTATGGTTTAAAGCAGCACCCATTTCAAAATTTCCTGAAAATGGTGGAGCATGTGTAAAATACAAAGACAAACAAATAGCCGTTTTTAATTTTACGAGAGAAGGAAAATGGTATGCATGTCAAAATTTATGTCCACATAAAATGGAGATGGTCCTTTCCAGAGGAATGATTGGTGACGATTGCGGAACGCCAAAAGTAGCTTGCCCATTACACAAAAACACTTTTTCTTTAGAGAATGGGGAAAATTTAAATGGAGATCTAAAGTCAATAGCTGTATACCCTGTTAAAATTAAAGAAGACTTTGTCTATATAGGTTTTTCAGAATAAGTGTGAATTTATACTATCTTTGTAAAGTATATATTCTTTAAGTGTAACTCAATGCAGACTGAAAAATTTCAAGCAGCTATTCGTCTTTTTGACCAGGCAAATCGCCAGGATCCCAACAAGGAAACTTATCAGGGCAAAATTTACCCTAAGGAGCTCTTGTATGCGGATAGAATGTCAGTTTCTTTACACAAATTTTCAGAAAATCCATCTGAAGCCCTTCAGTTAGCCGTTAGATGTCAACATATTTGCAGGTGGGAAATACCGAGAAGTAATTATGAGATGGACCGTACAGGATACTTGTTGTGGAGGCAAGAATTGAAAAAGTTTCATGCAGAAAAAGCTTCTAAAATTTTAAAAGCTGTAGGTTATGACGATGAGATGGTAGATAAGGTAGCTTTTTTACTTCAAAAAAAGCAGTTAAAAAGAAACGTGGAAACACAACTTTTAGAAGATGTTATCTGTTTGGTTTTTTTAGAATTTTATTTTGAAGAATTCTCTGAGAAATACCCAGAAGAAAAACTCGTGGACATTCTTCAAAAAACTTGGAAAAAAATGTCTGAGGCGGGTCAAGAATCTGCTCTTTCCCTACCTTTATCAGAAAATTCTTTGCATTTGGTAAAAAAAGCGCTGGATATTTAATGTAATTTTAATCGGATCCTTTTGTTTTTTATCCTAACAGAAATTAGGTTTATTATTTTTATACTTTTGTAGAATGATTTCAATAAAAGATTACGCAAGTGCACCTCTGTTATTAAAAAAGATTTTGATAAGATCTTTTTTAATATTAGCGAGTTTGCCAATCTTTTTTTATTCAGTACTTACTTTTTTTGACGTTGATTTTTCTCTTTCTCTTTTATCAGTCTTCGTATTGGTATTTATTCTTTTGATCTTTATCAGAAAATATTCTAAAAAGGTTATTGGAACGTTAATAAAATCAAATATTCACAACAAAGCTCAGATTGCAGAATTAAAAAATCAATATCAGCTGAAGGAAGTAGCTTATCAAGAGTTAGAGCGTTTAAATTTTGTAGTAGACAATGCGGCATTATTTGCAAGTACCAAACTTGATGGAACTGTTGTATACATGAGTAAAAAGTTTTCAAGTTTGCTAGGTTTAGAGAAAAAAGAAATTAGAGGTTCTATTGAAAGATTGCTCACTCAAAAGGAAGGACAACAACAAAAGTTAAAAGAACTTTTTGCCACAACACGTCAAAAGATGTGGCTTGGAGAAGTTGAATTAATGACCAAAAACAATGAAAACTTATGGTTAGAGCTTTCTATTATACCAATGAATCAAACCCCTGGTAAACAGAGTTTATTTATACTAGGCAACAATGTTACCGAGCGAAAGGAAACTCAAAATGAAATTGATAAGATTAAACAAATAGAATACGAGAATAAGGTGCAACTTCAAAAAGATCAAGCTAGTCAGATTGTTGAAGCACAAGAAGAAGAGCGCAAACGGATTGCCAAAGATATTCACGATGGAATCGGTCAAATGTTAACAGCTTTAAAATTTAGTGTGGAGTCTATTAGTTTGGACAACCCAAAAGGTGCAGAGGAAAAACTAAAAGAATTAAAAACAGTTTTTGGGCAGTTAATTAAAGATGTTCGGGCAGTTACCTTTAGTTTGACTCCTCCTGAATTGAGTGATTATGGAATTGTTCCTGCACTTAAAAAAATGACAGCAGAAATTTCAAAATTATCAGGAAAAAACATCTTGTTTGAAAATAAAACGGACTTTGATAAGCGTTTTGATTCTCTAACTGAAACCAATTTATACAGAGTTGCCCAGGAGGCTATTAACAACGCTTTAAAATATGCAGAATCATCTTATGTTCTGGTCACAGTAAGTCATACCAAAGATCTGTTGAGTATTGTAATTGATGATAATGGAAACGGATTTGAGTCAGATACGGTTGAGCATTTTGAAAAAGGTTTGGGAATGGGTTTGTTTTTTATGAAAGAGCGTATCAATTATCTAAACGGACGTTTATTTATCAATTCAACACCTGGAGAGGGCACTAGGGTTACTATTAATCTTCCTCTGTAAATTTATTCAGGATTTATTTTTTCCATTGCTTCAATGATGCTATTCCCTAAAGCAGTTTTTCTCTCAATGTGATTTAAAATTTCTACTACCGTTGCATTGTTTTCAAAGTTTCCTCGAACACTGGCAAAATCAAGATTTCGTTCTTCGAGGTTTCCATCAACCCCAAATCCTACTTGTGTAGAAAGAGAGAATTCTTTTTGAGCATCTTTATACAACATGTTGTCTAGATCAACTACCGATTTTTTCCATTGCTTGACAATTTTGATGACATCTCTCGCACAAATTTTACTTAGATAAATGCCGTAGTATTTCTCAATCAAAGAGTTGGCCCAGTTCCATTCGTATTCGTAATACTTTTGGTGAATTTCTTCAAGAGCCAATTGAATTTTGGAAAGGCTGTCAATTTTTCGTTTTTCTATTTGATCGAGGACCTTGCTCAAAGATTCTATTGGGCATAATAAGCCTGAAACATCTAGCCATTTTCCTTTTCCAATATTAGATGTCTCTTCAGTGATTTTTTGCAGGTCCTTGATAGATGAAATCCCCCTTTTGTCAATACAACTGATAAGTGAATTCCCTAAGAATTTATGAATGATGATCTCGTATATCTGGATCCCTTTTTTTAGGGCTGAAGAAGTAATTTTCATACTTCCGTATTTGTATTCTTTAGTATTAGGGTGTGCTTTTTCTTTAAGCGCCTTTAAAATTTCCAGTCCTTTATCAACCTTGTGTATGGTGTATGGACTTAAAAGATTAAAATTGATGATATCCGTTCGATACGTTTGATTTCTTCGATCTCTTTTGGGCCATTTTTTAGAATCTCTGACGGTTCCTACACTTTTTAAATTGATTCCTGGGATTAAATAGCTGTGATCTTTGGACTCAATTAAGTATGAAAAGGGAAAATCAGAAGAATCGACATTTTTGGAATGCCTTCCAGATACAAGGGTGAAAGCACCTACTTTAGAGGGCCACATAATGTATGAATTACTTGTTGTTTTGGCACCGCGTTCCATAATTCCTTGGTGAATAGGTCCCAATTTGTACATGTGATTGCTTTGGTTTGAGCCACTGCCCGCATTCATAAATGAAAACATTCCTGCTATTAACAGCGTAGATTTGTGATGTGTTACGGTGTAGGGGCCTGCAAAAATAGAACAAGCCTCTCCATTAAAACCCTGGCTGTTGGCAAAGAATACAGAATGCTCTGCAGAGTAGTGCTTGTCTAATACACAGCCTTGTCCAACAAAACAATTTGAAAGAATTGTAGCGTTGTCAATAATGGTGTCACTAGAAATGATAAAGTTTTCAGCCATTACTTCAGAGCCAATATAAATAGGCGCATCTTTAAAGGAGTTTAAACTTCCATTTTTCAGACTTACGACTCCCTCTAGTTTTGCATGAGCCCCGATATTGACATTTTTTATGGAACGGCAGTTAATCATTTCAACACCATCTCCAACGAGTCCTGTTGAAGAACGAATATCTTCGGTATAAGACTGGATGAATTCTTTTATGTATTTAATTACTTTATCTCGATGTCTGTACAAGGATAATATATAGGCAATTTGAGCAGAGAGTCCGTCATAGATAGTAATTTCTCTGCCACCCCCTTCGTTTATAGCTTCAACACAGGTGCCGTTACCAAAAGTGGAAGTACCCTCTACGGCAAGATGACCGATATTTTCAATAATTATATTATTTCCAATACGATAATTGGCAATGTAATTTTTCACATCCTTAATAAAAGGATTGTTCCCAATTTCGCAATTGTGAAGATGTACATTGTAAATGCCATTTGCCCTAACGACTCCACCAAAGGAGGTATTTTCTCCTTTAATAGATCCTATTTTGACAGTTCCTGAAAAACAAACATTTTTTATTTTGGAGAGGCTTTTTTCTTCTTGTATCCAGACCTCACCCCAGTCATTAGCTGTACAGCCTTGTGATTTTAGTAAATCTATATGTTTGGTTGTCAGGTTGTGGTAGGTCGTCATCTGTGTTTTATTTATTCAGAAAAAATGCCCGATTTCTCGGTAAAAATAGTAAATAATATAGTTAGAAATAGATTCATTTTTAAAATAGTACTTTGATTGTGTTTGTTAATTGGGTTTTATATCCTTTTTTTAAGAGAAAAGGTCTATTATTGTGTTCAGACTTGGAGTCAAGTCTTCAGGTATTATTATCGTATATTTGCGAGATGCAAGAGTTACAATTGTCAAATTGGTTGCCAACGACAAATAAAGAAGTTAAATTAAGAGGATGGGATCAGTTAGATGTTATTCTGTTTAGTGGTGACGCCTATATCGATCATCCTTCTTTTGGTCCGGCAGTTATCGGACGTTTACTAGAAAGTTATGGCTTAAGAGTAGCGATTGTACCTCAACCATCGGTACACGACAATTTACAAGATTTTACAAAATTAGGAAAACCAACCCTGTTTTTTGGCGTAACTTCTGGGGTTATGGACTCTATGGTAAGCAATTATACGGCGAGTAAAAGAAAGCGTAAAAAGGATGCTTATACTCCTAATGGAGACATAGGGTTTAGGCCAGATTATGCAAGTACAGTATACAGTAAAATTTTAAAGGAAAAATTTCCAGACACGCCTGTTTTATTAGGAGGTATTGAAGCTTCATTGCGTAGAATTACCCATTATGATTATTGGTCCGATACTTTAAAATCAAGCATTTTAAAAGCATCTGGTGCAGATATGCTGGTTTATGGAATGGGAGAGCAACCCTTAAAAGAATTGGTGAATTTATTAAAAAAGGGGGTGCCATTTTCTTCCTTGACAACAGTGAATCAAACGGCGATTTTAAGACCAAGATCAATACCCGTACCGGTAAATAAAAATTGGGAAGACAAGGTCTTAGGTTCTCATGAAGATTGTTTAAATGATAAAAAGATTTTTGCGGCTAATTTTAAAATTGTAGAGCAAGAATCTAATAAGACCTTCGGCGCGCGAATCATTCAAGAAGTAGAATCAGAAATGTTGATCATCAACCCTCCTTTTCCTACGATGAAAGAAACAGAAATAGATGCTTCTTTTGATTTACCCTATACTCGATTGCCACACCCGAAATATCGCAAAAGAGGACCCATCCCTGCCTTTGAAATGATCAAGTTCTCTGTCAATACGCACAGGGGTTGTTTTGGGGGTTGTAGTTTTTGTACAATTTCAGCTCATCAAGGAAAATTCATAGCGAGTCGAAGTAAGGAATCCATTTTAAAAGAAGTTGATCAAATTGCAAATAGCTCTGATTTTAAGGGATATATCTCAGATATAGGAGGTCCATCTGCTAACATGTATCAAATGAAAGGCAAAGTACAGGAGATTTGTGATAAATGTGTGGCGCCTTCTTGTATAAACCCCGTGATATGTAGTAATTTGGACACCTCTCATGCGGCTATGACAGATATATACCAATCGATAGACAGGCATCCAAAAGTTAAAAAATCATTTATAGGTTCTGGAATTCGTTATGATATGTTGGTTCCAGATTTCAATAAGAACGCCGATCCTAAAGAGTTAGAAGATTACACAGAAGAAGTTATAAGTCACCATGTTTCGGGCCGATTAAAAGTAGCTCCGGAACACACTTCAGATCCAGTATTAAAATTGATGAGAAAGCCCTCGTTCAAGTATTTTCATCAATTTAAAAAGACCTTTGATAAGATCAATTTAAAAAAAAGATTAAAGTTACAATTGATCCCTTACTTTATATCGAGTCATCCTGCCAGTGAATTAGAAGACATGGCTAATTTGGCAGCAGAGACCAAAGACATGGGGTTTAAATTAGAGCAAGTACAGGGTTTTACCCCAACTCCTATGACGCTAGCGACGGTTATATATTATAGTGGCTACCATCCTTACACTATGGAGAAGATGAAAACGCCAAAGTCAAAAAAGGAAAAAGACGAACAACATCGGTTCTTTTTTTGGTACAAGAGAGAAAATGCCAATTGGATACGAAATAGCTTGACAAAAGCAGGCCGAAAAGATTTGGTAGAACGGCTATTATTAAGTAAGTCAAATTATCACAAATACGACAAGGGTAAAGTTAAAAACACCTTTGATGATGCGGTTGATTATCCAAAAAAATCTTCAAAACGAAAGTTCAAAAAAAAGTCAAATCGAAAGGGAAATTTTGTGAGTGTAATGGATAAATCTGCAAAGAATAAGAATGCTTTTCAAAACGGCAAATCGAAAAGAAGGACCTGATTATTGACAAATAGTTAAGTCAAATTTTTTACTTTTGAATAAATTTACAAATTATGATTAAAAAAATCGTCAGTTTATTTTTGTTATTTTCTGCTGTAGCGTTTGCTCAGAAACCCTCTAGCAAAGCATTGGAATCTCCTTATGCAGCAATTTATACCCATTTGTTTTTTTTACAAGAAGACACTTATAATATAGAGAAGGCTGCGACCACCATTTATGGAAAACCTGCTATCGAAGCTCAGGAGATCGCGATCAAAATAAAAAAAGTGCTCGATGGAAAAGGGCTTAAAGTTGATCTATCTTCTTTGCCTAAGGATCCAAATTATAAAGATACCCTATACAGTTTATCGGCGACACATCGTTATTTGCTTTTCCCAAATCAGTTGCCAGAACTATACATAGAAAAAATAGGAAATAACTGGTATTATAGTACTGAAACTACCCAGCAGATTGATAAGTTGTATAGGCTTGTTTATCCTTGGGGAACAGATGCGCTTCAACAATTGATCCCAAGCGCAGCGAAGACAAAAATTCTCGGAATTGAATTGTGGCAAGTACTCGGCGTATTGGTTTTGTTACTTTTGAGTTGGCTCCTGTTTATTGTTTTAAATAAAATTATTTTTTGGACTCTAAGGCGATTGGAAAAATATTTGATTCGCTTTGCTCATAATTCTTTGAATAAAGTTTTGTTAAAGCTGTCTAGACCCATTGCGCTGTTGTTTGTCTTTGCTGGATTTAAAAAGTACATTCCAGTGTTACAATTTCAGATTGAGGTCAACTCATTTTTATTAAAAGGGATTTATATCGCACAGACGGTATTGTGGATCTACGTTTTTTTACAACTCGTTCAGGTATTAATGAATGTGTATCGTTCGTATTCTGAGAGAACAGAAAGTAAACTCGATGACCAATTGGTGCCTATTTTGACGCGATTGTTGAGGTCGGTCGTAATCGTGGTAGGGGTTTTAAAAATGTTAACCGTATTTGGTGCTGATGTTACTACAGTTATTGCAGGGGCTTCCATAGGAGGTCTGGCTGTTGCTTTGGCATCTCAAGACACGGTAAAGAACCTAATAGGAACTTTTATGATCTTTTTGGACAAGCCCTTTAAGATTGGTGATTGGATTATTGGCGGAGGCTTGGAAGGAACGGTTGAAGAGGTTGGTTTTAGATCGAGTAGAATTCGTGCGGCAGACACCTCTATTTACACCATACCCAATAGTAAACTCGCCGAAATAGTGATTAATAACTTAGGTTTGCGCTTGTATAGAAGATATAAAACGACCTTGGGGATTCGATACGATACCCCTCCTGAGTTAATTGAAGCTTTTGTCAAAGGGGTTCGTGCCTTAATTGAAGCACACCCAGATACGAGATCAGAAGATTACAATGTAGAGTTTACAGGTTTTGGCGATTCTGCTTTGGAAATTTTACTGAACGTCTATTTTAAAAATCCAGGATGGGGAAAAGAGCAATCTTCCAAACACACCTTGCATATGGCTATTGTAAAACTCGCTAAATCACTTGGTGTAGAATTTGCATTTCCTTCTCAGACATTGATGATCGAACAGTTTCCGGATAAAAGCTCCTTTGATTTGAAATATGACATTTCGGAAGAAAAAACTACAAAAGCCATTGAAGAAACAGTGAATGTGTTTAAAAAACGTTTTAAATAATTCTACCATTTTTTTCTTGTTTTAAAAACTGGGAATGACTTTATATGTGCCGTTCTTCAGCCTTTTTATATACGCTTATTAAAAATATTGTATCTTTGCCCCCGATGAAAGTAATTAGTACACATAAAGCAATTAAGAAACTTCGCTTCCCAAAGCGCTGTCGCTCTGTGCGTTTTACACACTAACTCCTCATATTCTCTATTTGAGACCAGTGCAAAAATCTAATTGTAAAGTATTAATAAATCGTTTTTATCAAAATCAAAATGCAAATCAGCAACTGTTTTTTTAGCAATAATTTTCAGAGTATCTTTGCGTTAAATTTATCACGGATTCGGATGGAGGTTTTAGATCGCCCGTAGGGGGCGTTAGAAATAGAATAGACAGTCAGTGCTGTCTTTACAGAAAGAGAAGAAAGATAAATTAATTGAAGTCAAAGAAATCAAAGTGAAAATTATAACGACAAATAGTTCGCATAATGTTTATGCGGAAATCATATGTAAGACCATTGAAGAATCTGCTAAAGACAGAGGAACTGGTATTGCAAAAAGATCCCCTGCTTATATTGTTTCAAAAATAGAGAGCAATAATGCGGTCATTGCATTAGACGGTAAAAATTTTGCTGGGTTTTGTTATATTGAAACTTGGAGCAATAAAACGTATGTAGTGCATTCAGGACTGATTGTACATCCAGATTACAGAAAAATAGGATTGGCAAAGAAGATCAAAAAGAAAGTATTTGATCACTCAAAAAAGATTTACCCAGAGGCTAAAATTTTTGGGATAACGACTGGTCTGGCGGTGATGAAAATCAATTATGAATTGGGCTACAAACCAGTAACCTTTTCAGAATTGACCAATGATGATGCTTTTTGGCAGGGTTGTAAATCGTGTAGAAATTACGATATTTTGATGAGAAATGATCGTAAAATGTGTTTGTGTACAGGGATGCTTCATGATCCAAAAGCAGTAGTTACCGAGCAAACATTCAATAAAAAAATATTGGAGCGATTAAAAAAAATAAAACAGGCACTCTTTTTAAAGGACAAAAAGAAACGTACCCTGATATAAATTTTGCGAGTTTTAGATAAATAGTAGGTTTATGTTTAAGGCAGTTAATGAAGATATAGATAAAATTTAAGTGATGAAAAAAGTAGTATTGGCATATAGTGGAGGATTAGATACCTCGTATTGCGTTAAGTATTTGATTAATGAGTTAAAATTAGAAGTTCACAGTATTTTAGTGAATACAGGTGGGTTTTCTGAGGAAGAATTAAAAGTGGTTGAGACCAAGGCATATGAAATGGGGGTTACTTCTCATTGCAATAAAAATATATTAGACATCTATTATTCAAAAGCCATCAAGTACATGGTTTTTGGAAATGTGTTAAAGAACAATACCTATCCGCTTTCTGTAAGTGCTGAAAGGGTTTTCCAATCTATCGAAGTAGTCAAATACGCCAAAGAGTTGGGAGCAGATTACATTGCCCATGGGAGTACTGGTGCGGGGAATGACCAAGTGAGGTTTGATATGATCTTTCAGACCTTGGCACCAAACATTCAAATTATTACTCCGATTAGAGATCTGAAATTGACCAGACAAGAAGAGATTGATTATTTAAAAAGTCACGGGGTAGATATGTCTTGGGAAAAATCAAAATATTCGATCAACAAGGGTATTTGGGGAACTTCTGTAGGAGGTGTTGAAACCTTGTCGTCAGATCAGCCACTTCCGGAGTCGGCATTTCCGAGCCAATTAAAAAGACAAGATGAGGTTCAGGTATGCTTAGGATTTGAAAACGGAGAATTTGTTGCTTTCAATGGTGAAAAAGACAGTCCTATAAACAACATTCTAAAGTTAGAGGTCATCGCTTCTGAATTTGCGATTGGAAGGGATATTCACGTAGGAGATACCATTGTCGGAATTAAGGGAAGGGTCGGTTTTGAAGCTGCAGCAGCAACGGTTATTATCAAGGCACATCACTTGTTAGAAAAACATACCTTGTCTAAGGCGCAGCAGTTGAACAAGGAGCACTTGGCAAATACCTATGGCACCCTTTTTCACGACGGTCAGTATTTAGAGCCTTTGATGAGAAATATTGAGAAGTTTTTAGAAGATTCTCAAAAAACAGTGACAGGAGAGGTTTATGTAAGTTTAAGGCCTTACCATTTTATGGTTACGGGTATCGATTCAGATTTCGATCTGATGGCATCGGGCTTTGCAGATTACGGAGAAGAGAACAATGCGTGGAGTTCTGACGATGCCAAAGGATTTATTAAAATTTACGGCATGCAGAATAAGATTTTTTATCACGTAAATAAAGATTTGTTAGAGGAGTAATTAAAATAGTAGAATGCCGATAGGCTTAAAAGAATTAACAATGATTAAAGCAGGAATTATAGGAGGAGCAGGCTATACTGCGGGAGAACTCATCAGAATACTGGTTCATCATCCTATGGTGGATATAGATTTTGTTTACAGTACTTCTAATGCAGGAAATCCTTTGGCGAGTGTTCATCAAGATATGATAGGAGAAGTAAATACCCATTTTACAGATACAATCAATCCAGTTGTTGATGTGTTGTTTTTGTGTTTGGGACACGGGAATTCTAAAGGGTTTTTAGAAAGCCATACTTTTGCTGAAACAACTAAGATTATCGATCTGAGCCATGATTTTAGGTTAAATGCATCTGCCTGTTTTAAGGGAAAAGAATTTGTTTATGGGTTACCAGAAATTTCGAAGAAAGCAATTCAAAAGGCCGATTATATTGCCAATCCAGGTTGTTTTGCCACGGCTATTCAACTGGCTTTGTCGCCTTTGGCAGCTTCTCAGAAATTGTCAAGTGCTGTGCATATCAATGCGACAACTGGAGCCACAGGCGCAGGAGTTTCGCCGAGTGCCACGGGTCATTTTGCCTGGAGAGACAACAATTTTTCAGTGTATAAACCCTTTGTACACCAACACTTAGATGAAATAACTGAGACTTTGCAAGATCTGCAATCAGATGTGACAGACGACCTGTACTTTATTCCGAACAGAGGAAATTTTAGCAGGGGAATCTTTGCTTCTCTGTATACGAAATTTGACGGAACTTTGGTAGAAGCAAAACAATTGTATAAAGATTATTACGCAACGGCGGTATTTACACACATAAGCGAAACCCCTGTGCATTTAAAACAGGTGGTCAACACCAATAAGGCGATGATCAGTTTAGAAAAACACGGTGACCTCTTGTTGATTTATAGTGCTATTGATAACTTGTTAAAAGGAGCTTCTGGTCAGGCGGTTCAGAATATGAATTTGATGTTTGGTTTTGACGAAGTAGCTGGTTTGCAACTCAAAGGAAGTGCTTTTTAAAATCATACGGGCTTGTAAATAAGACCATTAAAAATGTAAAAAATGAAATTATTTGATGTATATCCACTTTATGATGTCACTCCTGTCAAGGCAGAAGGGATGTATGTTTGGGATGATAAGGGTCAAAAGTATTTAGATCTTTACGGTGGACATGCGGTCATTTCTATTGGGCATAAACACCCGCATTACGTGGGTGCTTTGACGTCCCAACTAAATGCCATAGGTTTTTATTCCAACGCGGTTCAAAACCCTTTACAAGTTGCCCTGGCTGAAAAATTAGGCACGCTTTCTGGCTGTGAAAATTACCAGTTATTTATGGTAAATTCAGGTGCTGAAGCGGTAGAAAATGCTTTAAAAGTAGCCTCTTTTCATAATGGTTTATCAAGGGTAATTGCTTTTGATAAGGGGTTTCACGGCAGAACTTCTGCTGCGGTATCAGTGACGGATAATAAAAATATTATAGCGCCAATCAACGCCCATAATCCAGTTAGTATTTTGCCTTTAAACGACTTAAAAGCGGTAGAAAATGAATTGAAAAAAGGAGATGTGTCTTCGGTAATTGTTGAAGGAATTCAAGGGGTAGGAGGTTTGGATCAAGGAAGCACTGATTTTTTTAAACAATTGGAAGTACTTTGCAAAAAGTACAAGGCCCTATTGATTTTAGATGAAATTCAGTCTGGTTTTGGAAGAAGTGGAAAGTTTTTTTCATTTCAGTATCACGGTATTCAGCCAGATATCATCACTATAGCTAAAGGTATGGGAAATGGTTTTCCTCTAGGAGGAATTTTGGTGGCTGACCACATTGAAGCAAGCCATGGAATGCTAGGGACCACCTTTGGTGGAAATCACTTGGCCTGTGTAGCTGCTTTGGCGGTTTTAGAAGTGATAGAAACAGAAGATTTGTTGAACCACGTCAATGAAATCAGCAATTATTTTGTACAATCAGTTCAGGGCTTGCCAGGATTAAAAAAGATTAAGGGAAAGGGATTGATGCTTGGTTTAGAGTTTGATTTTGAAGTCGGAGCACTTCGAAAAAAATTAATTTACAATGAGAAAATATTTACAGGAGGGTCTTCGAATAAAAAGCTCTTAAGAATACTCCCTCCGTTAAATGTAACAAAAGAATCAATCGATATATTTGTCAGTGCTTTAAAAAAAGTATTATAATGATTATGAAAAATTACCTATCTATAAAAGACATTCAAAATGTGCCAGAGTTGGTTACAGAGGCCATTGCATTGAAAAAAGATCCACTTCAGTATCAATCATTAGGAAGTGAAAAGACCTTAGGAATGTTGTTCTTTAATCCGAGTTTGAGAACCAGACTCAGTACCCAAAAGGCAGCTTTTAATTTAGGAATGCATGCCATTGTCATGAATTTTGGTTCAGAAGGGTGGGTTTTGGAGTACGAAGATGGCACAGTGATGGATCAAGGAAGTTCCGAACACGTAAAAGAAGCGGCACAAGTGATATCTCAATATTGCGATATTATTGCGATTAGGGCTTTTGCTTCTTTGACAGATAAGGAAAAGGATAATGCTGAGGTAGTTTTGGAAAGTTTTAAAAAATATGCCACAGTTCCTGTAGTGAATATGGAAAGTGCAACAGGACATCCTTTGCAAGCTTTGACAGATGCCATTACTATTGAAGAAAACAAAAAGATAAAAAGACCAAAAGTTGTTTTGTCCTGGGCGCCACATCCAAAGGCCCTGCCTCAGGCAGTTGCCAATTCCTTTGTGGAAATTATGTCGCAGAACGATGTCAATTTGGTGATTACACACCCTGAGGGTTACGAATTGGATCCTGAAAAAACGGAGGGAGTTACGATTGAGTACGATCAGGAAAAAGCTTTAGAAGGAGCTGATTTCGTATCTGTAAAGAACTGGAGTTCTTATACAAAGTACGGTCAAATTTTGGAGACCGGTTCAAGCTGGATGATGACCCCGGAGAAAATGGCTTTGACCAATCAAGGGAAATTCATGCATTGTTTGCCCGTGAGAAGAAATGTAGTGGTGTCTGATGAAGTGTTGGACAGCGACCAGTCTTTGACTATTCAGCAGGCAAACAATAGAACCTTTGCGGCTCAAATTGTGCTTAAAAAACTATTGGAAAACAGTTAAATAGCGAATCGTTAAAAAATATAGAACAGATGAAAACGCCATTAACCATTGTAAAAGTAGGAGGAAATGTTATAGATGACCCTGTAGCCCTAGATGCCTTTTTGCAAGATTTTGCCACCTTACAAGGGTTTAAAATTTTGGTTCACGGTGGTGGGAAAAGAGCGACAAAGTTAGCAGCAGATCTGGGTTTTGAATCTAAAATGATACAAGGTCGCAGAGTTACAGATGGTGCGATTTTGGAAGTTTCTACTATGGTATACGGTGGCTTGTTGAGCAAGAACATTGTAGCACTGCTACAAAAAAACAACTGTAATGCCATTGGTATCTCTGGTGCAGATGCTAATTGTATCGTCGCACACAAAAGAATTGTCAAAGACATTGATTACGGGTTTGTAGGAGATATTGATGCCGTTAACACAAAAAGCATCAAGGTTTTTTTAAGCAACGGTATGGTGCCTGTTTTTTGTGCCTTAACACACGATGAAAAAGGCCAATTGTTAAATACGAATGCCGATAGTATTGCGAGTAATTTGGCTATTGGTTTGGCTAGTGAATATGAAGTATCATTGATCTATACTTTTGAAAAGAAAGGTGTTTTAAGATCTATAAGTGATGAAAATTCGGTGATTGAATCGATTGATTCATTGAGTTATACGACTCTAAAAGAAGCGCAAGTGATTACAGAAGGCATGTTGCCCAAGATGGAAAATTGTTTTCACGCGTTGAATCAAGGCGTAGCTAAAGTAATTATTGGTAATACAAAGGTGTTGCTTGGAAAAGAACCCCTTTTTACAACCCTAACACTATGATTTTAGCATTACAAAATAAGGCGATAGACCTTTTAAAAAATTTGATCAAAACTCCTTCTTTTTCGAAGGAAGAGGGGGCTACTGCCCAAATTTTAGAAGATTGGTTTAAGGCAGAAGGCATTGCTTATCACAGAAAATTAAACAATGTGTGGGCACTTAACAAACATTTTGACGAGGCAAAACCCAGTATTTTGCTCAATTCGCATCACGATACGGTAAAGCCCAATTCGGCCTATACCAAGGACCCTTTTTTACCTGAGTTAGCAGACGGAAAGTTATACGGTCTAGGGTCCAATGATGCAGGCGGTTGTTTGGTGGGCTTGTTGGCAGCCTTTAGTTATTTTTACGACAAAGAGGATTTGGCTTATAATTTTGTGATGGCCGCTACTGCAGAAGAAGAAATTTCTGGAGATCATGGAATTGCTTATACACTTCCCCTATTACCTAAAATTGATATCGCTATTGTAGGAGAGCCTACCATGTTAGATATGGCCATCGCCGAAAAAGGTTTGGTGGTTTTTGATTGTAGTATTAAGGGAATCCCTGGGCATGCTGCACATATTACAAATGAGAAAAATCCTATCTATAAAGCTTTACAAGATTTAGAATGGTTTAATTCTTATACATTTCCTAAAGTGTCCAAAAGTTTAGGTCCTGTTAAAATGACGATAACCCAGATCAATGCGGGTAAACAACACAATGTGGTGCCCTCTGAGTTACATTTTGTAGTAGATACGAGAGTTAATGATCAGTACAGCAATCAGGAAGTTTTAGAAATTGTAAAAAAACACACCTCTTGCGAGGTTAGAGAGAGATCTTTGCATTTAAATTCTTCCTTTATTAATCCAAGTCACAAGATTGTAAAGGCGGGAATTAAATTGGGTAAGAAAACCTATGGATCTCCGACTCTGTCGGACCAGTGTAGATTGACCTGTCAATCGTTAAAAGTAGGTCCTGGTGATACTTTGAGATCGCATTCGGCAGATGAGTTTATATATATACAAGAAATAAAGGACGGTGTTCAGTTTTATATTGACTTGCTGTCAAAAATCGTATAAGATTAAGAGAAAACGTATCTTTGAAGGGAAAGAATAAAATTGAGTATTAAAGAAAAACAATATGAAACTTTGGGACAAAGGATTTGAAACAGATAAAAAGATTGACTTATTTACGGTCGGTAATGACAGAGAATTGGATCTGACTTTAGCCAAATACGATGTGTTGGGAAATCTGGCGCACGCAAAGATGCTACACAAAATAGGGCTGCTTAGCAGTACTGAAATGGAAGCGTTGGAGTACGAATTTGCCCTTCTTTTAGCTGAAATTGAAAAGGGGAATTTCACCATAGAAGATTCTTTTGAAGATGTACATTCTAAGGTGGAATTTCTGCTGACTGAAAAGTTAGGAGATACTGGTAAAAAAATACATACGGCAAGATCTAGAAACGATCAGGTTTTGCTCGATGTTCACTTGTATACCAAAGATAATTTAAAAGAGATCAAATTACAGACAAAAGCATTATTTGACTTATTGATTTCTTTAGCAGAGAAATACCAAGATGTTCTATTGCCAGGTTATACTCATTTACAGGTAGCCATGCCTTCTTCTTTCGGTTTGTGGTTTTCTGCTTATGCAGAGAGTTTGATCGATGACATTTATTTTTTAAATGCAGCCTATAAAGTGGCTGATCAAAACCCTTTGGGTTCAGCGGCAGGTTATGGAAGTTCTTTTCCTATTGACAGACAACTGACTACGGGTCTGATGGGCTTTGAGCATTTAAAAGTAAATTCAGTAGCGGCTCAAATGGGTAGAGGGAAGCTCGAAAAATCTGTGGCATATGCTCTGAGTAGTGTAGCGGGAACCTTGTCTAAATTGAGTATGGATATTTGTTTGTACATGAGTCAGAATTTTGGATTTATTTCCTTTCCAGATCAATTAACCACGGGTTCGAGTATTATGCCGCACAAAAAAAACCCAGATGTATTTGAATTGATTAGAGGAAAGTGCAATAAACTCCAAGCTTTACCTTACGAATTTACTTTGCTTACGAATAATTTGCCAAGTGGCTATCACAGAGATTTGCAATTGTTAAAAGAAGGACTGATTCCTTCGTTTTCAACTTTAAAATCCTGTTTAGATATGTTGTCCTTTTCACTTGAGAACATTCAGGTAAATCAAGATATTCTCTCAGGAGATATATACAATTATCTGTTCAGTGTAGAAGAAGTAAACGCATTGGTTCAAAGTGGGATGCCTTTTAGAGACGCCTATAAAAAGGTGGGCAAAAAGATTGAAGAAGGGAATTTTAAACCAGATAAAAAGGTAAATCACAGCCATATCGGCAGTATAGGAAATCTGTGCTTGGATCAGATTGTGGAAAAAATGAAAGCTGCTTATTAGCCTTTGTGTGATCCGTCACAGTATGGTTTTTCTTTGCTCAACCCGCAATTGCACAAATACATTTTTTTAGTTTCTGTCGCTTTAAATAAGGTAGGAGATGTCCCACTTCCTTTGTGGGATCCATCACACAAAGGAATGGTTTTAGACTTGCCGCAGTTACAGTAGGCGTAATTTTTATTTTTTTCTAAGGAAATTTCGTGGGGCATATTTTAGTTTTAATTGTGAATGGCTCGATCATCTGTAGCAGCCAAACAAGCTTCTTTAATTGCCTCTGTATAGGTAGGGTGTGCGTGAGACATTCTCGAAACATCTTCAGCAGAAGCCCTGTATTCCATGGCAACTACTGCTTCAGCAATCATATCTGCAGCACGTGCCCCAATCATATGAACGCCTAAAATTTCATCTGTGGTGGCATCTGCTAATACTTTTACTTGTCCGTCTGTGTCCATACTTGCTCTGGCCCTTCCAAGTGCTCTCATAGAAAAACTTCCCGCTTTGTAGGCAATACCTGCTTCTTTTAATTGTTCTTCCGTTTTTCCTACTGCAGCAACTTCTGGCCAAGTATATACTACGCCAGGAATTAGGTTGTAATTGATATGTGGTTTTTGCCCGGCAATATATTCAGCAACCATAGTCCCTTCTTCTTCCGCTTTATGCGCTAGCATAGCTCCCTTAACCACATCTCCAATGGCGTAAATATTCGGAACATTGGTTTGTAAATGATTGTTGGTTTCTATTTGACCTTTTTCACTTAAGTTGATTCCTGCTTTCTCTAGACCCAATCCGTCTGTATAAGGACTTCTACCTACCGAAATAAGAGAATAATCTCCCTTAAATTCTACAGTTTGCCCCTTTTTATCTTCTGCTGTTATTAATACCTCTTCTCCTGTGTTAGTAATAGAAGTTACTTTATGATTGAGGAAGAATTTTAAACCTTGTTTTTTTAATGATTTCTGCAATTCTTTTGAAAGCATGGCATCCATGGTAGGGATAATTTTTGGCATAAATTCGATCACAGAAACCGCTGCCCCTAATCTTGCATATACTTGCCCTAATTCTAAACCAATAACGCCACCACCTATAATTATTAGGTGCTTAGGGACCTCTTTAAGGCTCAGCGCTTCTGTAGAGGTAATAATGCGTTTTTTATCAAGTTTGATAAAAGGTAAAACACTTGGTTTAGAGCCTGTTGCAATAATTGTTTTTGCCGCTTCTACAGTTTCTACACTTCCGTCAGCTTTGGTAATATCTATATGGGTAGCATCTTTAAAAGATCCTTTTCCGGTGTGTACATCAATGCCGTTTTTTTTCATTAGATAGTTAATCCCTTCACAAGTCTGATCGACAACCTCCGTTTTACGGGCAACCATCTGTTCAAAATCAAGCTTCAGTTTTTCAAGACCAATGCCGTGTTTTTCAAAATGGTTTTTCGCATCATAAAAGTGATGAGAAGAGTCTAATAAAGCTTTGGATGGAATACACCCAACGTTTAAACAGGTTCCTCCAAGGGTCGTATATTTTTCAATCAGGGCCGTTTTTAGGCCCAATTGTGCGCATCGAATGGCAGCTACATATCCACCAGGTCCAGATCCAATTACAGCAACGTCATAGGTACTCATAGTTTTTGTCTTATTAAATTACCCGGCAAATTTAATGAAAAGCTTTTAATAGACCCCTTTTTATATCCTGTAATATTTATAAAAATAAAAAAACCCACTCCGAAATTAGTTATTTAAAATAACAGCACAAGAGTGGGTAAATTATTTGAAAAAAACTGAAAAAAAGTGATTGTCTAAACTAAAAACTAAACTAAAGAAACAATTACCTATCAACATCTTTTCCAGCCTTATAAAGATATAAAAAAACACCTAAATATTGAAATCTATGTTAATATTCTGTTATTTTCCGTACAAAATAAGGCATTAAAAAACCCCAACTACTTGATAATTAAATAGTTGAGGTTTAAAAAAGTACTCGAGATGGGACTTGAACCCATACGGACCTTACAGTCCACTGGATTTTAAGTCCAGCGTGTCTACCAATTCCACCACTCGAGCATTGGTATGTTGATTATTTCTTTTTTGAAATAGTCAAGGTAAATATTTAGAGCGAAAGACGGGATTTGAACCCGCGACCCTCACCTTGGCAAGGTGATGCTCTACCCCTGAGCTACTTTCGCAGTTGTATTTTAAAGAACTTGGCAGTTAATTTCTTAAATGCGAGTGCAAATATAATTGTTATTTGCTTAGGTAAAAGTTTTTTTGACGTTTTTTTGTTAATTAAATACGGAGATTTAACTTAAGATTTATAAAAATAATTTGTTGTTAGAATTCGCTTTTTTTGTAAAAAAGTTCATTTACACTAAAGAAGGGTAGGTAGGTTAATTTTTTCTGAATTTTGATTGAGAATACGTTGTAATAAAATATCTTTGCACAAATTTATCTCAGCATGAGTTCAGCCATAGATGAAATTATTGACAAACAAGAAGTTTCTTCCTTTTTAGTTGATTTAAAGCAACTTACCAAGGTCGGGTTATCAGTAAGCGTTGTTTTTTCTTCTGTAGCGGGTTATTTACTGGCAGTAGATCAGATTAGATTTACAACACTTGTACTTCTCTCTGTTGGCGGTTATCTGACGGTGGGCGCTTCCAATGCCTTTAATCAGATTATTGAAAAGGATACAGATGCTCTTATGGAGCGCACCAAAAACAGGCCTATACCTAAGGGTAGAATGTCTGTGACAACTGCCATGATTATTGCGCTATCTTTTGGGATACTTGGCTTGACCATACTCTATTCCATTAATGCTAAAAGCGCCTTGTTTGGCGCCATTTCCATTTTTTTGTATACCTGTGTATACACGCCCTTAAAACCTGTAACACCTCTTTGTGTTTTCGTGGGTGCTTTCCCAGGAGCCATTCCTTTTATGTTAGGATGGGTGGCAGCGACCAACCAATTTGGTATTGAAGCGGGGTTTTTGTTCTTGATTCAATTTTTTTGGCAATTCCCACATTTTTGGGCCATTGGTTGGTTACAAGATGAATCTTATAAAAAAGCTGGATTTAATATGCTGCCCATGGGCAAAAAAAATCAGGCTGCGGTAAGACAGATTATTTTGTACACGGCGGTGATGATATTGGTATCTGTTGTTCCTGTTTTAAAGATGACAGGTCAATTTTACATCTATCCAGTTACTGCGGTACTCATTTTTTTAATGGGTTTATACATGTTGTCTTACGCTATAAAGCTTTTAAAGGACCAAAGTTCCGCGGTGGCTAGAAAATTGATGTTGACCAGTGTTGCATATATCACTTTGGTTCAGATTGTATATGTGGTCGATAAATTTTTACACTAGTAAAGTTTAATTAAAATGGAAAGGAAACCTTTAGATAACGAGTTAAAAGCGGCCAGAAAAAAATCGGCCAAACCCATGATGTGGGTTTCTATGATCAGTATGACTATGATGTTTGCGGGTTTAACAAGTGCCTATGTGATTAGTAGCAACAGAGAAGATTGGGTGACTTTTGAACTTCCAAACGCGTTTAAAATAAGTACCTTCTTGATTCTATTGAGTAGTGTAACTTTTTATTTTTCAAAGAGATGTTTACAAAAAGGACATAGAACACTAACGAGTATCTTTTTGATAGTAACCTTGGTTTTGGGCTTTGTCTTTGTCTTTCAACAATACCTAGGGTTTGAAGCTTTAAAAACGAGGGGCTTATTTTTTACAGGGGTTAAAAGTGCGGTCTCTTCTTCGATGTTATTAGTCATTGTTTTTGTACATTTATTACACTTGGTAGCCGGGATTATTTCTCTTGTGGTTATCACTTATAATCATTTTCGTGCAAAGTACCTTGTAAACGATATGTTGGGCTTTGAGTTAGGAGCTATTTTTTGGCATTTTTTAGACCTATTATGGATTGGTTTATTTTGTTTTTTCTATTTTAATACTTAGTGTAAATGATTACTTTTGCACCCTAATCTATATAAATTTTTAATTAAAAAAGAATTTTATGAATTCAGAAATTGTTGAGAAATCTAAAGCGAAAACATGGGACGGAGGTTCTGTTAAGCCGATGGGAGCTAGTTATGGTAAATTGATGATGTGGTTTTTTATTGTATCAGATGCTTTAACTTTTTCAGGTTTTCTCGCGGCATATGGTTTTACCCGGTTTAAATTTATAGATGTATGGCCAATCGCAGATGAAGTCTTTACTCACTTTCCGTTTATGCACGGTGTTCACGCGCCGATGTATTACGTTGCATTGATGACCTTTATTTTAATATTTTCTTCCGTGACCATGGTATTGGCAGTAGATGCGGGCCATAACATGAATAAGAAAAAAGTGACCTTTTATATGTTTTTGACCATTATAGGCGGGGCTATATTTGTGGGTTCTCAAGCATGGGAGTGGAAAAACTTTATTCAGGGGTCTTATGGAGCGGTCCAGTTAAAAGACGGAAAAATTGTCCAGTTTGTCAAGGACGGACATCAGATTGCCCTCAGCGATTTTGTGGTAGCAGATCACGAGGTCGTTCAGCATACAAGACAAAATGGACTTTGGTTTGAAAAAGGAGAAACCCTTCCAAGTTTTACAGTTGAAGAAGTTATTGCAGGTTATCAAGCAGATTCTTCCATCAGTTTGAGGATAGAAAAAATAAACCCTGAAACCAAACAAAAAATAGTGGTTTCAAGAGAAGAAGGAAGTAAATTTTTGGCACAGAGTGCTAGAGTAGTTGAAGGTGCAAATTTAGAAGTGAATGAATACGGGAGCAGTCAATTTGCTGATTTCTTTTTCTTTATTACTGGATTTCACGGATTTCACGTGTTTTCAGGAATTATTCTAAATGTCATTATCTTTTTTAATGTGATTATAGGAACTTATGAAAAAAGAGGGCATTATGAAATGGTTGAAAAAGTTGGGTTGTATTGGCACTTTGTCGATTTGGTTTGGGTATTTGTATTTACCTTTTTCTACCTGGTATAAAAATTTAATATAATAATAAACTGTTTATTACACAGTCATTTTTTAGGGGCATAAATATTAGTATTATGGGACATGCAGTATCACACAAAGCACTTATTTGGAAAGTATTTGGAATTCTTTCAGTTATTACAATTGTAGAAGTAGGATTGGGAATTGTAAAACCGCCATTTTTGTTTTTGACTCAATTTTTAGGAGTCTCTCTATTAAACTGGATCTTTTTGATTTTAACCCTTGTCAAGGCCTACTACATTGTGTGGTATTTTATGCACTTAGGCGATGAAAAAAAGAGTTTAAAATATTCGATTGTGCTGCCTTTACTTATATTGGTTCCTTATTTGGCAGTTCTTTTATTGATTGAAGCAGATTATATTTATGAAGTGATGGCTCCCTATGTGAATTGGAAGTATTAAATAATGCCAATACTTCCTGTGGTTTGGATGAAGTCTCTTTTCAATAATATTCAATGGTAAGAAAATAACAAAAAGCTATAGAGATGAGTAAAAACTCAAGTCAACGATCTAAATATATCGTACTGTTTTGTACGTTTATCTTTCCCTTGTTGTTTTTTTTGTTTTTGGCTTCCGGAAAGGTTAATTTTAAAAAACTTCCTATTCTTTCGGAACGGGTTTTAGTTAATTACCCAACTCTGCCTTTTAGCGATAAGGTTACAGTTTTGTCTTTTATCGGAGAAAACCCTTCGTTAGAGAGTTATCAAAAAGTGTTAAATCTTTATCAGGTCATTTATAAAAGTATGGCCAAATACCAGAAATTTAAGATCTTGACTATAGTTCCGAACAGTCAGTTAAACAGTATTAAAAAACTCAAAAAAGAGTTGCGTTTTGTGGGGGCGACTTCCCTTGAAAAATGGGATTTTATTAGTTTGCCTAGCTCGGAAATTCAAAGTCTGTTTGAAAGTTTAAAGACCCCTTATGCTTTTGATGCTCGTAAAGGAATATCAGAGGTGTTCATTGTGGACGAATCTCTAAACTTAAGAGGAAGAACCGATGATAAAGATATAGAATCTGGGCTTTTGTACGGTTATGATGCGGGGTCAGTTTCTATTTTAAAAAATAAATTACGCGATGATTTGAAAGTTATTTTTTACGAATCTAAATTTGCAGTAAAAGAACCTATTTTAATTAAAGATGAAGAATAATTATTCATACATAGGTATTTCTTTTGTTATTCTTGTTTTTGGAATATGGGTGGTCAAGGAATATCAAGATCGAATGGAGTCCAAGTCTTTAATTCGTTTTGAAAAAGTGCCTAATTTTGAATTCATCAACCAGGACGGGCAATTGATTTCTAATTCCTTTTATAAGGATAAGGTATATGTATTGGAATTCTTTTTTACAAGTTGTCCAACCATTTGTCCTATCATGACACAAAATACGATTTTGCTCCAAGATAAATTTTACGGCGACCCTCGATTTGGGATTGCTTCTATTAGTATCAATCCAAGTACAGACACGCCTGAAGTATTAAAGGAATATGCCAAGGAAAAAATGATTACTATGAGTAATTGGCAATTTTTAACAGGCGATCAAACGGCTATTTTTGATTTTTCAAATAATGGATTTAAATTGTACGCAGGCAAAAATAACGAAGTACCTGGTGGTTTTGAACATTCAGGTTTATTTGCTTTAATCGATAAACAAGGGTATATCCGGTCGAGAACTGTACGAGTTGGAGAGCATAAAAATCCAATTAAATTTTACGACGGTTTGGATATAAAGCATATTCAAATGTTAAAAGAGGACATTCAGTTGTTATTGAAAGAATAAAAATGATTTTTTAATGTTAATAGTATGGAAAAATACAATAAGTTAATTGTAGTAATATCGGTCGCAATCCCTGTAGTTGTAGCGCTTTTGTTTGGCATAAAAGTAGATTGGGAATTACCTGTTTTTTTACCGCCCATTTATGCGGGAATGAATGCTTTGACAGCTGTTTTGCTTGTTCTGGCGGTCTTTTTTGTAAAACGAGGAAAAATTAACATACATGAAAGGTTGATAAAGCTCGCCATTCTTTGTTCGGTATTATTTTTGGTAATGTACGTCTTGTATCACATGACTTCAGATTCTACTCCGTATGGAGGAGAGGGATTCCTGAAAGGATTTTATTATTTTGTATTAATTAGCCATATTGTACTGTCTGTTGCTGTTATTCCTTTTGTGCTGATTACCTATGTGAGAGCTATTAGCAATCAGATTGTTTTACATAGAAAAATTGCTAGATATACCTTTCCATTATGGTTATACGTGGCTGTGACTGGAGTTGTTATATACTTGATGATCTCTCCGTATTACGGAATTTAAGACTGTTCAAAATGACTTTAAAAAAAAGGTTTTTATGTCTTCTAGTAGTTTTTGTAATTCCCTTACAAAGAGGTGTTGCTCAATGTGCCATGTGTAAAGCTGTGATAGAGAGTGGTGATAAAGGCTTGGCAGAAGGTATAAATGATGGGATTGTTTATTTAATGATTTTTCCCTACGTCTTAGTTGCTGTATTGGCCTATGTTTTGTATCGCTATAAATTTTCTTCAAAGAAACCAGATACAGATAAATCACAAAATTAGGGGTAATAGTAGTTTTAGAATAGGAATAATTCAAGTTTACTTTATCAATCCAGCTCTTTTAAGCAAAGCGACTGAATTTGGTTTTTTGCCTCTGAATTGGCGGTATAAATCCATGGGTTTTTGAGTCCCTCCTTTTGATAAGATGCAATCTTTGAATTGCATTCCAATATTTCTGTCAAAGATGCCTTTTTCCTTAAAATATTCAAAGGCATCAGCATCGAGTACCTCTGCCCATTTATATGAATAGTATCCTGCAGCGTAGCCCCCTTGAAAAATATGTGAAAAAGAGGTACTCATACAGCTTTCAGGAACTTCTGGATATAATTTAGTTTTAGTAAATGAATGGTTTTCAAATTCTTTTACGTCTGTAATTTTTGTTGGATTTTCGCCATGCCAATGCATGTCTAAGAGCCCAAAGCTCACCTGACGTAAGGTTTGCATTCCTTCTAAAAAGGTAGCGGTATTTTTAATTTTTTGAATCAGTTCCATTGGAATTCCTGCTCCTGTTTGATGGTGTTTTGCAAATAATTTTAATGCAGCTTCTTCATAGCACCAATTTTCAAAAATCTGGCTTGGCAGCTCTACAAAGTCCCAAGATACTGAAGTTCCCGATAAACTGGCATAGTGGGTGTTGGCAAGCATTCCATGAAGAGCATGACCAAACTCGTGAAACAAAGTTGTCACTTCATCAAAACCTAATAAAGAAGGTTTTTCAGCAGTAGGTTTTGTAAAATTACAAACGATAGAAACATGGGGTCGGCTGTTAATTTTGTCTTTGATGTATTGACTTTTGTAGGAAGTCATCCAGGCACCATTTCGTTTTCCAGGTCTTGGAAAGAAATCGGCGTAAAAAATAGCGATATAATTATTTTGTTCATCGATTACTTTATAGGTTTTTACATCTCGATGGTAGGTGTCAATATCAGAAACTTCTTCAAAATGCAATCCAAATAATTCTTTAGCGACTAGAAATGCCCCATTAAGTATATTTTCTAACCTAAAATAAGGTTTTAAAGTTTCTTGATCAAAATCAAATAGCTTTTTTTTAAGTTTTTCTGAGTAATAGGCGATGTCCCATTTTTGTAATTGATCAATTCCGTGTTCTTTTGCATGGGTCTTTAACATTTTAAATTCTTTTTTAGCAGCGGGGAGTGACTTTTCTAAAAGGTCATTTAAAAAATGCAGCGCTGTCCCTGGATTTTCTGCCATACGTTCTTCCAACACAAAATCTGCATGGGTTGCATAACCCAATAAAACAGCTCTTAGGTGACGTAATTTTACAATCTCTAAAACAATTTTTTGATTGTCGTGTTTGTTGCCCTGAAAGGATCTTTTTCCAAATGCGACTGTCATCTCCCTTCTTAGGGATCTGTCATCTATATAGGTGATAAAAGGAATATAACTAGGATAGTCTAATGTAAATAACCAACCTTTTTTATCTTTTTGAAAGGCTGCTTGTTTGGCAGCTTCAATAGCTCCTGATGGCAGGCCCTTTAGTTTTTCTTCTTTGGTTATATGTAGTTCATATTTATTAGTTTCAGCCAAGACATTTTCACCAAAATTCAAAGATAGTTTTGAAAGGTTGACATCAATTTCTCTCAATTTTTTTTTCTGGGTTTCGTTTAAGTTGGCACCGTTTCTTGAAAAACGTTTGTATTGTTTTTTGAGTAGGGTGTTTTCTTCAGTATTCAGATTCAGGTTGCTTTTTGAATCGTAAACAGTCTTTACTTTTTTAAATAGGTCGGCATTTAATAAAATGTCATTTGAAAATTCTGAAAGTATTGGAGAAACCTCTTGAGCAATTTGCTGTAGTTCATCATTTGTTTCAGCAGCATTTAAATTAAAAAAGACACTTGAGATCCTGGCTAATAATTCTCCTGAGTTTTCTAGCGCAACAACGGTATTTTCGAAGCTAGGTGTTTTAGGATTATTTACAATATCAGCGATTTCTTTTTTTGCAATAAGAATGGCTTCTTTAAAAGCAGGTTTGTAATGGGTATTTTTTATTTTAGAAAAAGGAGCTGTATGGTAGGGAGTGTCAAATTTTTCTAATAATGGATTCATTCTTTTATTTTTTATTGAATTTAGGACTTGTTGTTATGGTTCCACTGGTCAATACCCTTGGCCAAACTCATGACCTTTTTTTTAGGGTATTTTTTTAAAATTATTTTAACTGCCTTTGCGCTTCTCTTGCCCATTTGGCAATAAACAACGATATTATCAAGGTTTTTTAACAAATGTAGTTTTTGTTCTAATTCGTCAATACAGAGGTGTATTCCTCCAATATTAAAGCGTTTATGTTCACTTTTTTTTCGAACGTCCACTAATGTAAGATCAGTTGTTTTTAGCTTTTTGTTCAGTTCGGAGTGACTAATTTCAAGGAGATTAGATTTTTCTATTCCGCAAAAAGCATCATAGTCTATAAGTTTTTTAACAGTAATATTTTTGTTTTTTGAGAAACGGATACTAGTTTGTTTTAAGCTTATGGCATTAAAAGACAGTAGTTCGCCACTTAAAACCCCTCCCAGCCCACAAATTATTTTTAACGCTTCATTTGCTTGTAAGCAACCGATAATTCCAGGGAGCACCCCTAAAACGCCAATATCAGTGCAATTTGGAATACGATTCGCCTCTGGAGGATCTGGGAACAGGCATCTATAAGTGGGCCCGTTTTGGTAATTAAAGACACTGAGTTGTCCTTCAAATTTAAATATAGCTCCAAAAATCAAAGGTTTTTTTGTTAAAACAGCTGCATCGTTGCTTAGGTACCTTGTTTGAAAATTGTCAGAACCGTCTATAATAAGATCGTATTTTTTAAAAATTTCCAAGGCATTTTCAGCGTTTAGATACGCTACATAGCTATTAAAGTTTACAAAGGGATTGAGTTGTTTTAACCGATTTGTTGCACAAGTTGCTTTTGATTTTCCAAGATCGTCAACGGTGTATAATATTTGGCGCTGAAGGTTGGTTCGGTCAACGACATCGTTGTCTATAATTCCAATAGTACCAACTCCTGCAGCAGTTAAATACTGTAATATAGGACATCCTAAACCACCGGCACCAATTACCAAAACTTTACTTTTCTTAAGTTTTAGTTGTCCATTTGTTCCAATTTTATCTAAGATAAAATGCCTGCTGTATTGCGATTTTTCTTCTGCTGAAAACATAAGCTGACTTTTGCTTTTCTAAGTATTCAAAGGTACTAGTTTTTTAAAAAGTACAGAGGATTGTTTTTTCTTTTTTCACACGCTTTACTCGTTCTCTCATTAAGAAATGAGAACATTCCCTTTTGTAAAGCTATTTTTAAATTTCTTAAGGTTCGTTTCACATGTTTTAGGCTAATAGATAGATTTCTGTAAAAGGAAGAAGTTTCGTTTTTGTCATTTGGTTTTTTCTTTTTATATTTGCAGCGTTAAAATCAAGATTAATGTAAATGAAGGGGACTCGCAAGTCCCCTCTTTTTATACTAGAAGATGAACAAAGATATGGTGAGGCAGTTAGTGGAAGATGCATTGGAACAAGACACTTCTTTGTTTTTAATTGATTTAAATTTTTTTCCAGACAATAAAATAGCAATAACTATTGATGGGGATAAAGGTGTTCCTTTAAAAGAATGCATTCGTATTAGTAGGGTAGTAGAAGGTAATTTGGATAGAGAGGAAGAAGATTTTAGTTTGGAAGTTAGTTCGCCTGATATCACCAAGCCTTTGTTAGTAGTTCGCCAGTATAAGAAAAACATTGGCAAAACATTGATAGTAAAAACCAAAGATTCCAAGGTACAAGGAATTTTAGTAGAAGTTCAAAAAGAAGCTATTGTGTTACAATGGAAGACAAGAGAACCGAAACCTATAGGAAAAGGGAAAGTAACTGTCCAAAAGACGGAGACAATTTTATATGACAATATAGTAGAAGCAAAAGTGAAGCTAATTTTTTAAGTAAAAGGACGAAATGGAAAACATAGATTTAATAAATTCATTTTCAGAGTTTAAAGATGATAAAAGTATTGATAGGGTAACCTTGATGTCAATTCTCGAAGAAGTTTTTAGATCGGCGTTAAAGCGTAAGTTTGGATCAGATAAAAATTTTGATATTATTATCAATCCAGATAAAGGAGATTTGGAAATCTGGAGAAATAGAGTTGTAGTTGCTGATGGGATGTCTGAAGATGACAATGAAGAAATTGAATTAAGTGAAGCGAGAAAGATTGAACCAGATTTTGAAATTGGAGAAGATGTGTCTGAAGAAGTAAAATTATATCAATTAGGTAGAAGGGCTATTTTAGCCTTGCGTCAAAACTTAGTTGCAAAAATATATGAACACGACAGTACAAATGTATTTAAAGAATTTAAGGAATTAGAGGGCGAATTGTATTCTGCAGAGGTACACCATATCAAGCATAATGCAATTATTTTGTTGGACGATGAAGGAAATGAATTGGTCTTGCCTAAAAGTGAACAGATTCGTTCAGATTTTTTTAGAAAAGGCGAATCAGTTAGAGGGATTATTAAATCAGTTGAATTAAGAGGAAACAAGCCTGTTATTATTTTGTCTAGAACAGCCCCCGCGTTTTTAACCAAGTTGTTTGAGCAAGAAATTCCTGAAGTTTTTGATGGTTTAATTACCATTGAAAGGGTTGCTAGAATTCCTGGGGAAAAAGCAAAGATTGCGGTAGACTCTTACGATGATAGAGTTGATCCTGTAGGAGCTTGTGTAGGGATGAAAGGGTCTAGAATTCATGGAATCGTTCGTGAATTAGGGAACGAAAATATAGATGTTATTAATTACACAAAAAACACCCAATTGTTTATTGCCAGAGCTTTAAGTCCAGCGAAAATAGTTTCTATGAATATCCTTGAAGAACCAAAAGAAGACAAGAAAGGAAGAGTAGATGTGTTTTTAAAACCAGAAGAAGTTTCAAGAGCGATTGGTAGGGGAGGTGTAAACATTCGTTTGGCGAGCGATTTGACTGGGTTTGAGATTGATGTACAAAGAGAAGGGGTTGAAGATGAGGATGTAGAATTAACAGAATTTTCAGATGAGATTGAAGAATGGATTATTCAAGAATTCAAACAAATTGGATTAGATACAGCTAGAAGTGTTCTTGACAAAGAGGTTGACGAATTAGTCAAGAGAACAGATTTAGAAGAAGAAACAATTATAGATGTTCAAAGAGTATTAAGAGCAGAGTTCGAGGGATAGGTTTTAAAACAACAATAAATTAAGTTTAGACAATAAAATGGCTGAAAATAAAACAATACGACTCAATAAGGTTTTAAGAGAACTGAATATTTCATTAGATAGGGCAGTTGAGTACTTAAATACCAAAGGGCATGAAATTGAGGCTCGTCCTACGGCTAAAATATCTAATGAGATATACGATGTTTTATTGGATGGTTTTCAGACAGATAAAAATAAAAAAGAAGCATCTAAAGAAGTTGGAGAAGAAAAGAAAAAGGAAAAAGAAGAACTCCGTTTGGCTCAGGAAGCTGAAATAGAACAAAAAAGAATTGAGGAAGAAAGTCGAAGAGAAATACTCAAGGCAAAAGCAGATAAGTTAGAAATCAAAACTGTTGGAAAGATCGAGATTCCTGAATTAAAGGACAAAGAAAAAAATAAGGATTCACTAAAAGAAAAGTCGCAAGATTCAAAGCCAACAGATAAAAGTGAAACCCTTTTAAAATCAGCTTCAACAGTAGAAGCAACAGCTAATCAAGTGACTACAGATGAATCTAAAGAAGAGACAAACGTAGAGACAAAACTTACGACTAAATATCAAAAGTTAGATGGGCCAAAATTAACAGGTACAGTTATTGATTTAAAACAATTTGACAGAGTTAAGAAAAAACCTGAACAAGAAAAATCAAAGGCTTCAACAGACAAGAAAAAGCGAAAGAGAATTGTAAAGCCTGTTGGAACAGGTGCTGCCCGCGGTAGAAATTCAGGGGCTAAAGGAAATTCTTTTAATCAGGGTAAGGGGAGAAAATCACGTTTATCAACAGTTGTAAAAAAAGAAGAACCTACAGAAGCAGAAGTACAAAAACAAGTTCGCGAAACTTTAGAAAGACTGCAAGGGAAATCTTCAAAAAATAAAGGAGCTAAATACCGTAGAGAAAAAAGAGATTTACACCGTGAACAAAGTGATAAAGACCTCGAACAAGCAGCAGCAGATAGTAAAACACTAAAAGTAACGGAATTTGTCACGGTAGGTGAGATTGCTACCATGATGGACGTATCTCCCACTCAAATTATTTCGGCATGTATGACATTGGGAATGATGGTTACTATGAATCAGCGTTTAGATGCTGAAACGTTGACCATTGTTGCAGAAGAATTTAATTTTACAGTAGAATTTGTTGGTGCAGAAGTAGAAGAATCTATACAAGAAGAAGTTGATAGAGAAGAAGATTTATTACCAAGAGCACCAATTATTACAGTGATGGGCCATGTAGATCACGGAAAAACTTCTTTGTTAGACTATATCCGTAAAGCCAATGTAATTGCGGGAGAGTCTGGAGGAATTACCCAACATATAGGTGCTTATTCAGTAAGTTTGCCAGACGGACAACACATTGCTTTTTTAGATACGCCAGGGCATGAGGCTTTTACGGCGATGAGGGCTCGTGGTGCACAGGTAACCGATTTAGTTATTATTGTTATTGCAGCTGATGATGATGTGATGCCTCAAACAAAAGAGGCTATCAGTCACGCTCAGGCGGCAGGTGTTCCTATTGTTTTTGCGATTAATAAAATTGACCGCCCAGAAGCAAATCCAGACAATGTAAAGCAGCAATTGGCTTCGATGGATTTACTCGTAGAAGATTGGGGAGGAAAAATACAATCACACGATATTTCTGCTAAGACAGGACAAGGAATAGATGAATTGTTAGAAAAAGTTTTACTAGAAGCAGAAATCCTTGATTTAAAATCAAATCCAAATAAGAGAGCTTCAGGGACAGTGGTAGAAGCCCTTTTAGATAAAGGAAGGGGTTATGTGTCTACCATTATGGTTCAAGCGGGGACACTAAAAATAGGGGACTATGTATTGGCAGGCAAACACAGTGGAAAAGTAAGAGCCATGTTCGATGAAAGAGGAAATAATCTTCAAGTAGCAGGTCCTTCCACTCCAGTATCTCTATTAGGATTGGATGGTGCCCCACAAGCAGGAGATAAATTCAACGTCTTTGAAGATGAAAGAGAAGCTAAGCAAATTGCCACCAAGCGATCTCAATTGCAAAGAGAGCAGTCTGTGAGAACCCAAAAACACATTACTTTAGATGAAATTGGACGAAGAATTGCCTTAGGTGACTTCAAAGAGTTGAATATCATCTTAAAAGGAGATGTAGACGGTTCAGTAGAAGCCTTAACAGATTCTTTCCAAAAGTTGTCTACAGAAGAAATACAAGTAAATATTATCCATAAAGGCGTAGGTGCTATTACCGAATCAGACATATTATTGGCTTCTGCTTCAGATGCCATTGTTATCGGATTTAACGTGCGTCCATCTGGAAATGCCAGAACAATTGCAGATAATGAAGAGGTAGATATCAGAATGTATTCGATTATTTACGATGCAATCAATGACCTAAAAGACGCTATGGAAGGCATGTTGTCGCCGGATATGAAAGAAGAAATTACAGGAACTGCAGAAATCAGAGAAATTTATAAAATTTCTAAGGTAGGAAATATCGCTGGGTCCATGGTCTTGACAGGAAAGATATTCAGAGATTCCAAGGTGCGTATTGTCAGAGAAAGTATTGTGGTCTTTACCGGAGAGCTAGAAGCTTTAAAGCGATTTAAAGATGATGCAAAAGAAGTGGCTAAGGGGTACGATTGTGGTATACAGATCAAAGGATTCAACGACATTAAAATCAGCGATATTATAGAAGCTTATCACGAAGTAGCGGTTAAGAAAACATTGAAGTAAAAGCAAAAAAAATTTTGTTTACAGTATAAAAAACGCCTCAGAAATTTCTGAGGCGTTTTTTTAATCATCAATTTTGGCTTTTTATAGTTAATATTTATTCGTATATTAGTTATAGGTTTAAGCAATAATAAAATATTGTCTTTAAATTAACATTCCCCCAACATTTTTTGGAAATCTTAGTTGTCATTTTTTTTGACAAGTAGGGTGTATATTCATAAAGAGATTCCTTTATGGGTATTGATTTTTTAAATTTCAATGCTATGAAAAATATAAGTCAATTAACTCGTTTGCAAAAAGCCCATCGACTTATCCAATTGGGAAATACAGGTACTCCAAAAGAGTTTGCCGCTAAATTAAACGTGAGTGAACGTTTTTTATACAAGATGCTAGCAGAACTTAGGGCTTATGATGCGCCTTTGCTTTTTGATAAAAGTGCCGCTACTTATTATTATCATTCTGAGTTTGATTTGCAGGTAAACATTTCTGTAAAGGTTTTGGCAAAAGGAGAAGTTACCTGTATCTACTAATTTATTGTAAATAAATATTCCCACTGCTTTCTTTGTGCAGTGGACACGTTTACTTTTGCATGGTTAAAACGAAAAATGAGTACATTTTAAATGTTTTGACGTAAAAGAAATCTTTAATCAAAATAAAATTTATGAGGAAAAAAATAAGATAAAATTATGAAAACAATGGGGATAAAATCCTGGATATTAAATCCGAATCATTCACCTAAATATCAAAATAATTATTAATTAAATTAAAAAAAAACGATTATGAATTTATTAAAAAACGGAATTTACATTTTATTACTAACCCTTTCATTTGTTTCTTGTAAAGACAAGCACGATGATATTACGAAGCCTGTAATCACTTTAACTGGTGATGCTACAGTTACCATCACAGTAGGAGACACCTACACAGATGCTGGAGCAACGGCAACAGATAATAAAGATAAGGATCTTGTGGTGGTTGTCGGTGGTGATACTGTTGACGCTTCAACTGCTGGGACATATGCCATTACGTACAATGTAAGTGACGCTGCAGGAAACGCAGCTGATACTAAAACAAGAACTGTAACTGTGCAAGCAGCAGATACACCAGCGGATGATGCACCAGAAGGTGATACAACGGAAGGAGATTCAACAGATGACCAATAAGAACCAGAATAGTTCCTATAACTACAGTAAATTTAGATCTGGAGGTTCAGTTTACTGCAGTAATCAGTATTAATTGACAAATCTATTAAACTTACAAGACTGTTTGAAAAGTAAAACAGTCTTGTAAGTTTTTTACATGCTTACCCGAACATTAAAAAATGCTATGAATTTATTAAAAAACACCATTTACATTTTATTATTAACCCTTTCATTTGCTTGTACTGGTCCTGATGATACTACGGCGCCTGTAGTCGTCTTACAAGGTCGTACTACGCTTGACATCGTTAAAGGAAGCACCTATACAGACGCTGGAGCAATTGCAAGAGATAATGTAGACGGATACATTACTGCTAACATCGTTGTTGGTGGTGTTGATGCTGTTAAGACAAATGAGATAGGAGAATATCCTATTACGCACAATGTAAGTGATGCTGCAGGAAACGCAGCTGATACTAAAATAAGAACTGTAACTGTTATAGAATCAGATACTACACCGCCTGTAATCACTTTAAATGAAGATGCTGTAATTACCATCACAGCGGGGGCAGATGCTTATGAAGATGATGAAGCAAGTGCAACGGATAATGTAGATGGATATCTTGAGCTTGTTGTTGGTGGTGATACTGTTGATACTTCAAAAGTTGGCACATATACCATTACATACAATGTAAGTGACGCTGCAGGAAATAAAGCTGTTGAAGTCAAAAGAACCGTAACTGTTAAAATACCAGAAGGAATACTGTAACTATTGTAGAAGCACCATAATAGGTTATGGAATCTAGTAAATAGGCCTGGAGTAATTTCAGGTTACAATAATTATGATTAACTGATAGATTTATTAAGTTTACAAGGCTGTTTTATTTTAAAACAGCCTTGTAAGTTTTTTAAAGTACCCTCGCGCCTGGATATTTATTTTTAATTTTATTCAATATGCGATCTGCTTCTAATCGAGTGATATAAATTTCGGTTTGAATTTTCCATTCGGGGACTTTGTAAATTCGCTGTATTTTGATGTTCGGAAATGATTTTTTAAATCTTTCTATTTTTGTGATTGCTGTTTTTTCATCTCCGTTGTACAGCTGTATACGAAAGCCTTTTTTGGCATCAATATTAAAACTTCTTTTTTTATAAATAAGGCTATCTAAACTAGAAAGAGGCGTGTCTTGTGCACGAGTTGATATACTAGATAAAATTAGAAAAATAACAATTAAAGGGTATTTGTTCTTCAAGGGGTACTTGTTCTTCATAGGTAAGATGCATTTTTACAAAAGTAAATTGTTTTTGTTAAATAAAATAGAGATAAGGTGCTATTTAGAATAAATATAAATTAAATTCCTTGCATTTTTTGGTTTAAAATTTTAATAATAAGTAGTATTTTCGCACTGGTATTTACAATACGGGGAATTATTAAAAAAAAGTATTAAATCTAAGGTCAAATTTAGATAGAAAATATATATATTCTACAATATGAAAAGTGTTAAGAAACACCCTCAAATTTTAAAATTACTGTTTTCGAGTATTTTTCTTTTATTCTTTTTTACTTTTAATTCATCTGCTCAAGGTGATGTAAAAGCAGGAAAAAGTTTGTTCAATTCAAATTGTGCAGCCTGTCATAAATTGGACAAAAAGTTGGTGGGTCCAGCCTTGGGTAAAATTTCTGAACGTAGAGAACAGGAATGGTTGATTGCATGGATTAAAGACAATAAAGCACTAAGAGACTCAGGAGATGCAGATGCGATTGCTGTTTATGAAGAATACAACGGCTCTCCGATGACTGCCTTCCCTCAACTTTCAGATACAGATATTGTAAATATGATTGCTTATTTAGACGCAGATCCTGTTAAAAAAACAACTACTGTATCTGTGACTCAAATTTCGGAAGAAACTGATTCCAAAAGTTCTACTGCCTGGATTTCCTATTTGGTAACATTTATTTTGTTATGTATTATTCTTTGGGTGTATTTTAAAAGTGATAATGGCTTTTTGAAAATTGTAGCAACAATTGTATTGTTGTTTTTAATTGCCTATTTTGGGTTTACAGCGCTTTTGGGAATTGGGGTAGATCAAGATTACCAACCAGTTCAGCCCATCGCTTTTTCACATAAAATTCACGCGGGAGATAATAAAATTGATTGTCAATACTGTCACTCTTCAGCCAAACACAGTAAACACTCTGGAATTCCTTCAGTAAATGTTTGTATGAATTGTCATATGAGTATTGCAGAGGTTTCTGAAGAGACTGCCTCAGCAGAATACAGCAAGGCCTTTTACGATGGGGAAATTCAAAAGATATACAAGGCTTCAGGCTGGGATCCTGAAACCCTGACCTACACAGGAGAAACCCAGCCTATAAAATGGGTTCGCATTCACAACTTACCAGACTTTGCTTATTTTAATCACGCTCAACACGTTACAGTTGGTGGTGTAAAATGTCAAAAATGTCATGGAGCTGTTGAAGAGATGCATGAGGTATACCAATACGCTCCACTCACTATGGGTTGGTGTATTGATTGTCATAAAGAGACAAAAGTAAAAATGGATGGCAATGGCTATTATAAAAACATTCACGAATCGTTATCTAAGAAGTATGGTGTAGATAAAGTAACCGTTGCCCAGATGGGTGGTAAAGAATGTGGTAAGTGTCACTATTAAGAGGCATAAATAAGCTGAAAATATAGATTACAGTTCAATGAACAAACGAATAAACAATAAATAAAACATGGCATCTCACAAAAAATACTGGAAAAGTGTTGAAGAACTGAATGAAGCGAGTTCTATTGTTGCTAAACTGGAAGAAAAAGAGTTTGTGTCTGAAATTCCTACAGATGAATTTTTAGGAAACAAAGAGACCTTGGAAGCGTCTTCTACTTCTCGACGAGATTTTCTAAAATACGTAGGTTTTACAACAGCTGCAGCTTCATTGGCTGCATGTGATGGACCAGTTATTAAGTCAATCCCTTATGTGGTTCAACCTGATGAAATTATTCCTGGAGTCGCTAATTATTACGCAAGTACGATTGCTGATGGTTTTGATTTTGCCAATGTATTGGTAAAGACCAGAGAGGGAAGGCCTATTCTTATCAAGCCAAACAAATTGGCTAATGGTAGTACCAATGCCCGTGTTCAGGCATCTGTACTTTCTCTGTACGACAGTTTGCGTTTAAAAGAACCAAAAGTAAATGGAAACAATATTTCTTGGAACGATGTCAATGCGCAAATCATTTCGACCTTAAATCAGATCAAGCATTCTGGAGAACAAATTGTTCTTTTAACCGGGACACTTTCGAGTCCTTCTACGGAAGCATTGATTCGTAGATTTACTAAAAAATACGGTCGTGTAAAACACGTTCAATACGATGCTATATCAGCATCTGCTGCATTAGATGCTTTCCAAGATACTTATGGTGAAAGAGCCCTTCCAAATTACGATTTATCTGTTGCAGAAACCATTGTTTCTATCGGTGCAGATTTTATAGGAGATTGGCAAGGCGGTGGTTTTGAAGCGAGTTATGCTGCAGGTAGAAAAGTAGTTGAAGGGAAATTGTCACGTCATGTACAGTTTGAATCAAATATGTCTTTGACAGGTGCCAATGCAGATAAAAGAGTTGTATTAAAGCCTTCAGAACAAACATACGCTTTAATCAATTTGTACAATGCCGTTACGGGAGCGTCTTTGTCATCTAAAGCAACTTCTAAAGATGAGGATATTTTAAAAGCGGCTTCTCAATTAAAGAAATCTGGAAAGCGTGGGGTTGTACTCACAGGAATTCAAGATAAAAGCGCCCAACTTATTGCCTTGGCTTTAAATCGTTACCTGAAAAGTGAGGTTGTAGATACTTCTGCATTAAAATATACAAGACAAGGAAATGATACAGCAGTTCAGCAGTTAATCAGCGATATGAATGCTGGAAAAGTAGGCGCTCTGATTACTTATAATACCAATCCTGTGTACACTTTGGCAAATGCCAAAGAATTTGTTTCAGGTTTAGATAAAGTAAGCTTATCTGTTGGTTTTTCATCAAGTGAAGACGAAACCCTCAGTATGATGCAATACGCATTACCAAGTCCTCATTACTTGGAGTCATGGGGAGATGCTCAAATACAAAAAGGACAGTACAGCTTGACACAGCCAACCATTAGACCTTTATTTGACACAAAACAATTTCAAGATTGTTTATTGGTTTGGACCTCTAATTCAGCTTCGTATCACGACTTTTTAAAAGAAACTTGGAAATCTGATGTACTTGGAGGCACTTCTTGGAACCAAGCATTGCATGATGGTATTTACATCAAAGACAAGCCAAAGAAACTAAGAGATAAATCCATCGATGTATTAGCTGCAGCAAAAACCTTGGCTGTTTCTGTAAAGGAAGGTGATTTTGAGCTTACCCTATACAGTTCAACGGCTTTAGGAGATGGACAACAAGCCAATAATCCTTGGCTACAAGAATTGCCAGACCCAATTACCAGGGCTTCTTGGGATAATTATATAAGTATGTCGCGAGCTGATGCTCAGGTTTATGGATTTAAAAATCCGGTCCAAGATAATGGTGCAATCAACGGAAATTATGCAAATATTACCGTTGCTGGAAATATGCTCAAAAAGATACCTGTGTTAATTCAGCCAGGTCAAGCCAAAGGAACCCTAGGATTGGCTTTGGGATATGGAAAAACCAAAGCGATAAAATCAGAAATGCAAGTAGGAGTGAATGCCTTTGCATTGGCTTTAGATTTTAATACAGTACAAATTGCTTCTATTGAAAAAGTTGAAGGAGAACACAAATTTGCTTGTGAGCAATTACAACATACCATTGCAGGAAGGTATGAGATATTGAAAGAAACTTCTTTCAATGTTTATCAGCACCAACCTATTTCAGAATGGAATTCTAAGCCGGTAGTTTCATTGAAACACCAAGAAGTAGAAGCCACTACGGTAGACCTTTGGGATGATCAGGATCGCAGTATTGGCCATCACTTTAATTTGTCTATCGATTTAACAGCTTGTACGGGATGTGGCGCCTGTGTGGTGGCATGTCATGCAGAAAACAATGTGCCTGTCGTTGGAAAACACGAAGTTCGTGTGGGACGAGACATGCACTGGTTGCGTATCGACCGTTATTATTCTTCTGAAATCGATGATAACACAGAAGAAAGGGCTAAGAATGTCAATGCTACTACAGATGTTGTTGATGATTACTACGCTTTAGAAACTCCTTCAGAAAACCCACAGGTTGCTTTCCAACCTGTTATGTGTCAGCACTGTAATCATGCTCCTTGCGAAACAGTTTGTCCTGTTGCGGCAACTACACATGGCCGTCAAGGTCAAAACCAGATGACTTACAACAGGTGTGTAGGAACAAGATATTGTGCGAATAACTGTCCATACAGGGTTCGTCGTTTTAATTGGTTTAAATACAATGAAAACAGTGAGTTTGATTTTAACATGAATGACGATTACGGGAAAATGGTGCTAAATCCAGATGTTACGGTTCGTTCAAGAGGGGTTATGGAGAAATGTTCGTTCTGTATACAATCTACGCAAGATGTTATTTTAAGAGCAAAGAGAGAAGGAAGAAAAGTAAATCCAGGAGAATTTAACAACGCGGTGGCTTGTGCTTCAGCTTGTTCTACAGGAGCTATGGTATTTGGAGATGTAAATGAAGAAAAGGATGAGATTGTTGCACTAAAAGAAGACAAAAGAGCGTATCGTTTGTTAGAAGCCATTGGAACAGATAACAATGTTATTTATCAAGTAAAAGTTAGAAATACAGAAGAAGCATAAAATAATTAATTAAGAAACAATATAAAATTATGTCGTCTCATTACGAAGCACCTATCAGAGAGCCTTTAGTGTTAGGAGATAAAAGTTATCACGATATTACAGTTGATATCGCCAAACCCATTGAAGGAAAAGCAAATAAAAATTGGTATATGGCATTTACCATTTCTTTAATCGCTTTTTTATGGGGGATCGGCTGTATTTCTTATACCATCGGAACAGGAGTTGGTGTTTGGGGATTGAATAAAAATATTGGTTGGGCTTGGGACATCACCAATTTTGTTTGGTGGGTAGGTATCGGACATGCAGGTACATTGATTTCAGCGGTATTATTGTTATTCCGACAAAGATGGCGAATGGCGATTAACCGTTCTGCTGAAGCCATGACAATTTTTGCGGTATTTCAAGCAGGTTTGTTCCCATTAATTCACATGGGACGTGTTTGGAACGGATATTGGGTATTACCAATCCCAAATCAGTTTGGGTCTTTATGGGTAAACTTTAATTCACCTTTATTATGGGATGTATTTGCCATTTCTACTTATTTATCTGTATCGTTGGTTTTTTGGTGGACCGGTTTGCTTCCAGATTTTGCCATGTTAAGAGACAGGGCGATTAAACCTTTTCAAAAGAAAATATATGCATTGTTGAGTTTTGGGTGGTCAGGAAGAGCTAAAGATTGGCAACGTTTTGAAGAAGTATCATTAGTGTTGGCAGGTCTAGCTACTCCTTTGGTGCTTTCTGTGCATACCATTGTATCGATGGATTTTGCAACTTCTGTAAATCCAGGATGGCACAGTACGATATTTCCACCTTATTTTGTGGCAGGAGCTATTTTTTCAGGGTTTGCTATGGTACAAACCTTGTTGGGAATTATGCGTAAAGTAACGAATCTTGAAAATTACATTACTCGTTTACATGTAGAGTATATGAATATGGTCATTTTGTTGACTGGAGGCATTGTTGCTGTGGCGTATATCACAGAGTTCTTTATCGCCTGGTACACAGGAAGCCCTTATGAAAACTTTACCTATATGTCTGTAGGAGGGGCAACAGGGCCTTACTGGTGGGCATTTTGGTTGTTAATCTTATGTAATATTTTAATTCCTCAGTTGTTGTGGGTTAAAAATATTAGAAGGAGTTTTATATGGTCATTTGTTATTTCCATTGTTATTAATATTGGGATGTGGTTTGAACGTTTTGACATTATCGTAATGATTTTAAGTAAAGGGCATTTACCATCTACTTGGTCGCGTTTTGAACCTACATTTGTAGATATTGGCGTATTTATTGGAACCATCGGATTCTTTGGGGTATTATTTTTGTTGTATGCCAGAACATTCCCTGTGATTGCTCAGGCAGAGGTAAAATCAATTTTAAAAGTATCAGGAGAAAAACACAAACAATTAAGAGACGGAAATCATGAATAATAAAGTTATACATGCTATTTACAATGATGACGACATCTTGATGGATGCCGTTAAAAAAGTAAAAGGGGCTCATTATCATATCGATGAGGTTTTTACTCCTTTCCCAGTTCATGGACTTGACAAGGCAATGGGATTGGCGCCTACAAGATTGGCTATTACTTCTTTTTTATATGGAATAACAGGCTTGTCTTTTGCTATTTGGATGACCAACTATATGATGATTGCCGATTGGCCTCAAGATATTGGCGGAAAACCAAATTTTAGTTGGTTTGTAAGCATGCCGGCATTTGTGCCGATCATGTTTGAATTAACTGTTTTCTTTGCAGCTCATTTAATGGTAATTACCTTTTATATGCGAAGTAGAATATGGCCCTTTAAAGCTGCAGAAAATCCAGATGTAAGAACCACAGATGACCACTTTTTAATGGAGATATCCGTTGGCAATAACGAAAAAGAATTGACGTCTTTATTAAAAGAAACAGGAGCGGTAGAAATAAATGTAATAGATAAGGACTAATCTTATGAAAAATTATATCAATAAAATAAGTGTTTTTCTATTGGCAGTATTAACCTTAGCAGCTTGTAAAGATAAAAGCAAGCCCAGTGTTCAATACATGCCTGATATGTACGAGTCAGTAGCTGTTGAAGCTTATGCTGAAAGTCCTTTGAACAAGGACGGACAATCTTCGCTGGCACCCGTTGAAGGAACTATTTCAAGAGGAACGATTCCTTATGAATATCCAAATTCAAATGAGGGGTATGAATCGGCAAAGAAGTACAGCAAATCACCCTTGACAGCCTATACAACCAATAGTAAAAAAGGAGAAGCTTTGTATGGAATATATTGTGTAGTATGTCATGGAAAAAAGGGCGATGGACAAGGAGCACTTGTAAAAAATGAAAAGTTTTTAGGGATTCCAAGTTATAAAGATAGAGATATTACTGAAGGAAGTATCTATCACGTCTTGATGTATGGTAGAAATATGATGGGATCTCATTCAGGTCAGTTGACCGCTGAAGAACGTTGGCAGGTGGTAAACCACGTTCAAAAATTAAGAAATGATTTGTTAAAATAATCTTTATAGAATTTAAAAGATATGTATCAGTTTTCAGGTAAATTAAAAAAACTCTCATGGGCATTGATGATTCTAGGAGCTCTTGGTGTGTTTGCTGGCTTTTTAGCGGCACCAGGTTCTGTAGAGGAGGTAAAAGAACAATTACACCAAGCACATGAGGCACACGGGGCACACCATGTTAACAAAGCACCTCAAGAAGAAGATAGCCATCATGTTGAAAACACTCATGAAGCTACTTCTCATGAGCTTAGTGAAGAAGATACTCATGCAGAGCACGTATATCACCAGCAAAAGAACAGACCTTGGTCAGCCATTTACGCGGCCCTATTTTTCTTTTTTATACTGACCTTAGGTGTTTTAGCGTTTAATGCTATTCAAAGAGCTTCACAAGCAGGTTGGTCCATTGTATTGTTTCGAGTGATGGAGGGAATTACCGGAAATTTATTACCTATAACTATTATATTATTAGTTTTCTTGTTATTGGGTTCTGCTCATGTACACCATCTATTTGTTTGGATGGCTGAGGGAACTGTTGATCCGAGCAGTCCAAATTACGATGCTATTATTGATGGCAAGAGTTGGTGGTTAAACGTGCCAGGTTGGACCATAAGAGCCATTGTTTATATAGTAGGATGGAACTTGTACAGACATTTGTCTAGAAAAAATTCTTTGGCACAGGATAATGCAAAAGATTTGGTTCATTATAAAAAGAACTTTAAAATGTCTGTAATCTTTTTATTATTCTTTTTGTTTACAGAATCTATGATGTCGTGGGATTGGATCATGTCATTGGATCCTCACTGGTTTAGTACCTTGTTCGGTTGGTATATTTTTGCAACGATGATCGTTTCTTCTATTACTGTCATTGTAATGGTTACGATATATTTACAGTCTAAAGGGCATTTGCCATTTGTAAACAATAGTCATATTCACGATTTGGCGAAATTCATGTTTGGATTTAGCATTTTTTGGACCTATTTATGGTTTTCACAATTTATGTTGATCTGGTATGCAGATATGCCGGAAGAAACAACCTATTTTGTACAGCGATTTGAAGAGTACAAATTGCCATTTTTGCTATTAATCGTGATGAATTTTATTTTTCCGATTCTATTATTAATGAATAGTGATTACAAACGTGTTCCTCATTTTGTAATCGGTGCAGGAATTGTTTTATTGTTAGGACATTACATGGATGTGTTTATCATGATTATGCCAGGAACAGTAGGAGATCAATGGTATTTTGGAATTCCTGAAATAGGGGCGCTCTTATTTTTTACAGGATTGTTTATCTACACGGTATTTACAAGTCTGTCAAAAGCACCTTTATTAGCAAAAGGCAATCCGTTTTTACACGAGAGTGAAACATTTCATTATTAAAAAAATAATTAAACAATAATATAGAACCTATGCTCGCTTTATTTTACATTTTTATAGCTATTGGAATCGCCCTTGCAATATGGCAATTCAAAGAATTGATTGGGTTTAAAAAGGTAATCATAGAAAATAAAGATTTTCAGAAAGTTTATGCCATTGCTAAAACAGAAGAAAATCCTACAGCTACAGAAAAAGACAATGATTTTCACGGAAAATTGTTATTGGGATTTTTAGTGGTGTTTTACATTTTGATGGTGTACTGCTTATTTTTCTTAAATGACATTATGTTGCCAGAATCGGCTTCTATCGAAGGGGAAAATGACGATAATCTTTTTCTAATCACTTTTGTGTTAATTGGCATCGTACAGTTTATTACCCAATTTTTACTGTTTTATTTTTCGTATAAGTACCGTGGAGTCAATAATAGAAAAGCGTTGTTTTATGCAGATAATCACAAACTAGAATTGATTTGGACCGTTATACCAGCTATTGTTTTAACTGCTTTAATTGGCTATGGACTTTGGACATGGAACACGGTGATGGATTTGTCTGATGAAGAAAACCCACTTGTTATAGAAGTTTATGCCCAACAATTCAATTGGCAGGCACGTTATGCAGGAATTGACAATACACTTGGCAGAGGAAATGTAAGAAATATTAAAGGGATCAATACCATAGGAATCGACATGACTGATGTTAATTCAGCAGATGATATTCCTGTACGTGAATTGCATTTGCCTAAAGGAAGGAAGGTTGTGTTTAAATTTCGTTCACAAGACGTACTGCACTCCGCTTATATGCCTCACTTTAGAGCTCAGATGAATTGTGTTCCGGGCATGGTAACGGAGTTTGGATTTACCCCCAAATTTACGACAGAAGAAATGAGAATGCAGTCAGAAACAGTAATTAAAGTCAAGGGAATTAATAAATTGAGAAAAGCAAAAGGAGAAGATCCTTATGAGTTTGATTATTTATTACTGTGTAATAAAATTTGTGGTGCTTCTCATTACAACATGCAAATGAAAATTGTTGTAGAAGAAGAAGCTGATTTTAACAATTGGTTAAAAGAACAAAAAACCATTTCAGAATTGGTACAGTAATTTTAATTGGGTTTAGGTTAAATTAGGAAATAAAGATTAAAACGAGATATTATGTCAGAACATCATCATAAAGAAACCTTCGTTACGAAATACATTTTTTGTCAAGATCATAAAATGATCTCCAAGCAGTTTTTGATTACAGGAATCATTATGGGCGTGATAGGCGTTTTTATGTCTATGCTTATGCGTTTGCAAATTGCCTGGCCAGAACGCTCTTTTACGATTATAGAAGCTTTTTTAGGAAGCCATCAATCTGACGGGGTGATGGATCCAGATATGTATTTGGCCTTGGTAACGATTCATGGGACCATTATGGTATTTTTCGTCCTGACAGCAGGTTTGAGTGGTACCTTTAGTAATTTATTAATTCCTTTGCAAATTGGTGCTAGAGATATGGCTTCTGGCTTTATGAACATGATTTCTTATTGGCTGTTTTTTATATCAAGTGTAATCATGGTTATCTCTTTATTTGTTGAGGCTGGACCTGCTTCAGCGGGTTGGACCATTTATCCACCATTGAGTGCTCTACCCCAAGCCATTCCAGGTTCTGGAATGGGTATGACCTTGTGGTTGGTATCTATGGCTATTTTTGTGGCGTCTTCATTAATAGGCTCTTTAAATTATATTGTTACAATTTTAAATTTGAGAACCAAAGGAATGAAAATGACCAGACTTCCTCTGACAATGTGGGCGTTTTTTATCACTGCTATTATTGGGGTTGTTTCTTTTCCGGTACTTCTTTCAGCAGCTTTATTGCTTATTTTTGATAGAAGTTTTGGAACTTCCTTTTTTTTGTCAGATATTTTTATAGGTGGAGAAGTACTTCATTATCAAGGCGGATCTCCAGTTTTATTTGAACACTTATTTTGGTTTTTAGGACATCCAGAAGTGTATATTGTATTACTGCCTGCGTTGGGAATTACTTCTGAAGTGATTGCGACCAATTCAAGAAAACCCATTTTTGGTTATCGCGCCATGGTTGGTTCTATTATAGCCATTGCATTTTTGTCAACCATCGTTTGGGGGCACCATATGTTTATTTCAGGAATGAATCCATTTTTAGGATCGGTATTTACCTTTACCACCTTATTAATTGCCATTCCATCTGCAGTGAAAGCCTTTAATTATATTACCACCCTTTGGAAGGGAAATCTCCAGATGAACCCTGCCATGTTGTTTTCTATCGGTTTGGTATCTACCTTTATTACTGGAGGTTTGACAGGCATTGTTTTAGGAGACAGTGCTTTGGATATTAATGTACACGACACTTATTTTGTAGTAGCGCATTTCCATTTGGTTATGGGGGTGTCAGCTATTTACGGAATGTACGCAGGAATTTACCATTGGTTTCCTAAAATGTACGGTAGAATGATGAACAAAGCTATGGGTTATTGGCATTTTTGGATTACAGCCATTGCTGCCTACGGCGTTTTTTTCCCAATGCACTTTATTGGGCTCGCTGGGTTACCTAGACGTTATTATTCTAATACTGCATTTCCATTATTTGATGATTTGTCAGATGTAAATATAGTGATTACTATTTTCGCGATTATAGGCGGATTGGGACAGATCATTTTCTTAGCCAATTTCTTTATTAGTATTTCTAAAGGTAAAAAAGCGACTCAAAACCCATGGAGGTCAAATACCTTAGAATGGACTACTCCAGTGGAGGCCATTCATGGAAATTGGCCTGGTAAAATTCCATCGGTTGAGCGTTGGGCCTATGACTATAGTAAACCTGGACATGAAGAAGATTTTGTTTCTCAAACGGTTCCCTTAAAAAAAGGAGAAGAGGAATCTTAAATTCTTCATTTTACGATAAATAGAACCTTTTCAACTAATATTGAAAAGGTTTTTTATTAAATTCCCTATCTTCGTAAAACTTTAGTACGGTAAAAGTATGAACGAACATTTAGATCCAGAAAATAGCCGCTTTTCAAATGAAGAGTTAGAGGTCGAAAGAAAATTACGTCCGCTGAGTTTTGATGATTTTACAGGTCAACAGCAAGTTTTAGAAAATCTAAAGATATTTGTAGAAGCCGCGAACAGAAGAGGGGAAGCTTTGGACCATACGCTTTTTCACGGACCTCCTGGTTTGGGAAAAACTACTTTGGCAAACATTCTGGCGAATGAGTTAAATGTTGGTATTAAAGTGAGTTCAGGACCTGTTTTAGACAAGCCTGGAGATTTAGCAGGACTGCTTACAGGATTAGAAGAACGCGACGTGTTGTTTATAGATGAGATTCATCGCTTAAGCCCTGTTGTAGAAGAATATTTGTATTCAGCGATGGAAGATTTTAAGATTGATATTATGATTGAGTCTGGACCCAATGCGCGTACGGTTCAATTAAATTTAGAACCTTTTACTTTGGTTGGTGCCACAACGCGTTCGGGAATGTTAACTGCTCCTATGCGTGCCCGTTTTGGAATCAGCAGCCGTTTAGAATACTATAAAACAGATCTTTTAACCAGTATTGTTCAACGCAGTGCTTCTATTTTAAAGACACCTATTACTATGGAAGCCGCTATTGAAATTGCAGGTCGTAGTAGAGGGACTCCTAGAATTGCGAATTCCTTATTGCGAAGGGTTCGTGATTTTGCTGAAATTAAAGGGAATGGTTCCATTAGCATTGAGATTGCTAAATACAGTTTGGAGGCCTTACATGTAGATGCTCATGGTTTAGATGAAATGGACAATAAAATTTTGACGACAATCATTGATAAGTTTAAGGGTGGTCCGGTAGGAATTTCAACTTTGGCAACCGCGGTAAGTGAAAATTCAGAAACCATTGAAGAGGTGTACGAACCTTTTTTAATTCAACAAGGTTTTATTATGCGTACTCCTAGAGGACGTGAGGCAACAGAGTTGGCCTATGCCCATTTAGGAAGAACCAAGGGCAAAAATCAAGGAGAATTGTTTTAAGCATTCTTTAAATAAACGGGTCTTTTCTTTCCTTCTTATTTCCCAGTCCAAATTTTTAACTCTCACATAAGAACAGTACTTTTGCAGGTGAACATAGCGTGAAGTTTTTATAAATGGTCCGTGCCCTTAGAACAAAATGGGCATGAATTTAAATCGAAGATGGAGTATAATTTTAACGAGATAGAAGCCAAGTGGCAAAAGTACTGGGCAGAAAACAGCACTTTTAAAGCAGCAAATAATTCTAAAAAACCCAAGTATTACGTATTAGATATGTTTCCTTACCCTTCGGGAGCGGGACTGCATGTAGGACATCCTTTAGGGTATATCGCTTCAGATATATACGCACGTTATAAACGTCATCAAGGGTATAATGTGCTCCACCCTCAGGGTTATGACTCTTTTGGCTTACCAGCAGAACAATATGCTGTTCAAACAGGGCAACATCCTTCTTTTACTACGGAAACGAATATTTCTACTTATAGAAAGCAGTTGGACCGAATTGGTTTTTCTTTTGACTGGTCTCGTGAGTTAAGAACATCAAACCCTGATTATTATAAGTGGACCCAATGGATCTTTATTCAGTTGTTTGATTCTTGGTATGATTTGTCGTTAGACAAAGCAGTTCCGATCACCTCTTTAATAAAGGTCTTTGAAACATCGGGGAACGCAAGTGTAAAGGCAGTATCAGATAATCATATTCCTATCTTTTCTGCTCAAGAGTGGAAAGCTTATTCACTTCAAGAAAAGCAGGCTTGTTTATTACACTATCGTTTGGCTTATTTGTCTGAGACAGAAGTAAATTGGTGTCCGGATTTGGGAACGGTTTTAGCGAATGACGAGGTTGTCAACGGGCTTTCAGAACGAGGAGGTCATTTGGTGGTTCGTAAAAAAATGAAACAGTGGAGTATGCGAATCACGGCTTATGCACAACGGTTGTTAGCGGGTCTTGAAAAAATAGATTGGCCGCAGCCCTTAAAAGATGCTCAGACTAATTGGATTGGGCGTTCGCAAGGTGCTAAGATTACTTTTTCGGTAGTCTCTCCTGAGAGAGGTATTGAAAGGAATCCAGCGTTTGAATTGGAGGTTTTTACCACCCGACCAGATACTATTTTTGGGGTGACATTTATGACTCTGGCTCCAGAGCATGAATGGGTCACTAAAATCACAACCAGTACTCAAAAGCAAGCTGTTGAGGCATATATAGAAGCTACAGCCAAGAGAAGTGAACGAGAACGAATGTCTGATATAAAAACAATATCAGGGGTTTTTACGGGTGCTTATGCCAAACATCCGTTTACTGGTGAAAGTATTCCTATTTGGATTGGAGATTACGTGTTGGCAGGCTATGGAACAGGGGCTGTAATGGCGGTTCCATGTGGAGATCAGCGCGACTGGGATTTTGCGCAGCATTTTAAAATCCCTATTAAAAACATTTTTAAAGATAAAGACATTTCAAAAGGCGCTTACGCTGAAAAAGATGCAGTGCTTATAAATTCTGATTTTATCGATGATCTAAGGGTGCCTAAGGCTACTGAAACCGTTATTGATGAATTAGAAAAACGAGGATTGGGTTGTGGAAAAGTAAATTATCGATTGCGCGATGCCGTGTTTAGCCGTCAGCGATACTGGGGCGAACCTTTTCCTGTATATTACAAAGATGGATTACCTCAAATAATCGAGGTAGTGCATCTGCCTTTGGTTTTGCCAGAGGTAAATCAGTATTTGCCAACTAAAGATGGCAAGCCTCCTTTAGGAAATGCAAGTGTTTGGGCTTGGGATTGTGAAGATAAAAAAGTGGTTCCCAATGAAAAAATAGACCATATCAAGGTGTTTCCACTCGAATTGAATACCATGCCAGGTTGGGCAGGAAGTTCCTGGTACTTTAACCGGTATATGGACCCTGCCAATTCAAAAGAATTTGTCAGTAAAAAGGCACTATCGTACTGGAAAGATATTGATTTGTATATCGGAGGGTCTGAGCATGCAACAGGTCATTTGCTATATGCGCGTTTTTGGCAAAAATTCTTGTACGACCGTGGGCATTTACCAGTAGATGAGTTTGCTAAAAAACTGATCAATCAGGGAATGATCTTAGGAACCAGTGCTTTTGTATATCGCTTAGAAGGAAGCAATACTTTTGTGTCAGTAGGAAAAATTGCTGGTCAAAAAGTTCAGGCAATCCATGTTGATATTAGTTTGTTAAAAGGAACTACTGATGAATTAGATATAGAAGCTTTTAAAAATCACCCCCTAAATAAAGATTATCAGCAAACTGAATTTATTTTAGAAGAGGGGGTTTATAAGGTTGGACGCGAAGTAGAAAAAATGTCTAAATCTAAATACAATGTCGTAAATCCAGATCAAATTTGTGATGAATACGGGGCAGATTCTCTACGAATGTTTGAAATGTTCCTAGGTCCTTTAGAGCAGGCAAAACCTTGGAAAACATCCGGTATTTCAGGAGTTCACTCTTTTTTGAAAAAATTGTGGAGGTTATTTTATACAGATGCTTCCTTTAAAGTTTCAGAAGAAGCACCTTCTAAAGAAGAGCTAAAGATTCTTCATAAAACCATTAAAAAGGTTCAAGAAGACATTGAAAATTTTTCTTTTAATACTTCGGTGAGTACTTTTATGATTGCAGTAAATGAGTTGGCAGCGATAAAAAGCAATAAAAGAGCGATTTTAGAACCTTTACTAATACTGATTTCACCCTATGCACCTCATATTGCTGAAGAGTTATGGAACAAATTAGGCCATACAAGCTCTGTTTCAACCGCTGTTTTTCCTATATTTGAGGCAGTACATTTGACGGAGAGTGCAAAGGTTTATCCGATTTCGTTTAATGGCAAAATGCGTTTTACGCTAGAGTTGTCTTTAGCCTTGTCGAGAGAAGAAATTGAGAAAAGTGTTTTAACGCATGAAAAAACCATTGCACAATTAGACGGAAGGATACCAAAAAAAGTAATTGTTGTGCCCGGCAAAATTGTAAATATAGTAGAGTAAGGGGTCATTTATAATCAAATAGTTATTAAAATTTGAACGTGTGAAAACACTAAAATTATTTTGTTTAAGTACGTTTGCGGTGGTTCTAAGCTCCTGTATGTCTGAAGAGGAAAAGATGACCCGTTATTTGACGGGTAATTGGAAAGCAGCCTATCTTAAAATGGAAATGCCTAGTTATAAAAAAAGAGATACTTTGGTGGAATACGATATTGATTTTCAAAACCCAGGAGATCCAAGAGCAACACGAAACCTTTTTTACAAGCACAAAGCCGATGGCACTTTTGAACATTGGGAAATGAAAAATGGCCGATCTTTAGGAAAAAAATCTTTAGGAAAATGGCGTGCCATTAAAGATTCTTTGTATTATGAATTTATAGGTAAAGAAAAATCTATAAAAGCTTCGTTTGGCCTTGTTGTAATTGAAGATGGGTATGCTATTACAGCAGCGCAAGACAGAGATCGTGATGGAACCAAAGACGATACGTTTTATATGGAAACCATTCGAATTGCAGACGATTCCAAAGATTGACGTACATAACTTACGTACATTTGAGAATATTTCTTTGATTGCAGTTAAGTATTCATCACAATTTAGTTTGTGCTGTGGTCTTTTACTAAAAATTAAAATTTGGCTATCTGTTTAACTTTTTGAAAAGCACCCAATGAATTTTAAAAAATTATCGTTTAGGATTAGAATATTTTTGTCAATGATTCTTCTGATCTTGTTGACCTATATTCTTATTGCAATAATGACGATTTTTCAGTATAAATCTCAAACAGAAGAATATAACACCGCCCGGTTTGAACGAAAAGAGGACGCGGTGCGCTTAAATGTCGGCTATGTACTAAACAACACAAGTCATTTATTGCGTGCGGATAACCTGCCAGTTATTTTTGGTCAGAAAATTTTTGAAATAGCAGAGGTTCACAAGGTAAATATTGCAATTTATAATCTGTCAGGGAAACTGTTACTACAATCAAAAACAAGCTTATCAGACTTGTCAGAAGAATTTATCAAGGCAAGGGATCTACATCAATTAAAAGATAAAAATACACATCGATTGGTTGAAGAGATTCCTTCAGAAAGAAAGAGCTTACAGGCCTCTTATACCTATATATTCAATGAACCAAATGTGCCAATAGGAATTTTAAAACTTCATTATATTCAAGATAATGCTGCTCAAGACAAAGATTTAAAGGAGTTTTTAAATCAGTTGGCAATTCTCTATATTTTGATGTTTCTTATTGCTATTGGTGTCGTGTATTTTCTTTCGAGTTATATCACTCGATCTTTAAAAACAATTATTGACAAAATGAGTCAAACAGGGTTGGATAAAAATAACGAAAAAATTATTTTAGGTAATGCGTCGTCAGAAATTTTGAAATTGGTACAAGCGTATAACAATATGATCGACGCTTTGGAAGAGAGTGCTGTAAAATTGGCAAAAAGTGAGCGAGAACAAGCATGGAGAGAAATGGCAAAACAAGTGGCTCATGAAATTAAAAACCCTTTAACACCGATGCGTTTGACTGTACAAAGTTTTGAGAGAAGATTTGATGCTTCCGATCCAAACATAAAGGAAAAACTAAAAAAGTATAGCAAAACGCTGGTACAACAGATTGATGTAATGAGTTCAATCGCTACTGCATTTTCTGATTTTGCTCAAATGCCAATAAAAAGAAGTGAACGTGTTGAAGTTGTAGAGGTTGTAAAAATGGCGGTAGCTATTTTTAATAATCACCATATTAGTTTTTATCCTACAAAAGAAAAAATGTACATTAATATAGATAAAAGTCAGTTGGTAAGGGTGATTACAAATATTCTCCAAAATGCAATTCACGCAACAGAATCGGTACAAGATCCAAGCATAAAATTGAGGCTTTCCGAAACAGAAAATCTTATTGAAATATCGGTTTCAGATAATGGAAAAGGGATAAAAGACTCGCTTAAGGATAAGGTGTTTGAACCACAATTCACTACAAAATCAAGCGGTATGGGCTTGGGATTGTCTATGATAAAAAAAATAATTGAGGGTTATGGAGGAGCCATTGATTTTTTGTCTAAGGAGGGAAACGGAACCATTTTTACGATTAAAATCCCTAAGGAATTAGAGTAATTATAAGAAGACAATTATGAAAAAAATAGTTTAACTTAGAGACTATTAAAATAAATGTCATATGGAATTTGAAAATATAGAACTTAGCAACCTTGCGGTGTCAGTTGCTCTGGTCACAGTAAACAGACCTAGCAAACTAAATTCTTTAAACAAGAAAACCATTTTTGAACTTCACCAAGTTTTCGCTAAATTATCTTCTGACAAGTCTGTTGGCGTAGTTGTACTAACTGGAAAAGGAGAAAAAGCTTTTGTAGCAGGTGCAGATATTAGTGAATTTGCTCATTTTTCAAAAGAAGAAGGCGCTCTCTTAGCGTCAGAAGGTCAGGATAATCTATTTGACTTAATTGAAAATTTTCCTAAACCTGTTATTGCTGCAATCAATGGTTTTGCTTTGGGAGGGGGATTAGAATTAGCCATGGCTGCTCATTTTAGGTTTGCTGCTGAAAATGCTCAAATGGGACTTCCAGAGGTTTATTTAGGGGTCATTCCAGGTTATGGAGGCACCCAGCGCTTACCACAATTAATTGGTAAGGGAAGGGCAATGGAAATCATTTTAACAGGGGCAATGATCTCTGCTGAAAAGGCCTTAGAATATGGTCTGGTTAATAAAATATTACCTCAAAAAGACCTATTGTCAGCTTGTTTAGAAGTAGCCCGTAAAATTTTAAAAAATTCACCCAATGCTATCAGAGTGGCAATTAAAGCAATAAATACAGGGTTTAAAATCGGAGAAGATGGTTTTAAAAGGGAGATTGAACTTTTTGGCTCTTGCTTTGGAACGGATGATTTTATAGAGGGAACAACTGCTTTTATGGGAAAAAGGCGCCCTGATTTTGATAAAAAATAGGACCTTAGCTTTTGTAAAATTAATTTTCTTTACCCTCTCGTGTTTTCGATTTACCTTATAAAGACAAGGTTTAAAATTGTTGTTTATAGAAAAATCAAAACAGTATATTTGCACAGTAAATGATAAATTCTAAAGATTACGAGGTGTCTTATATTCTTCATCTAGAAACGGCTACTAAAAATTGTTCTGTGAGTATTGGAAGATCTGGAAAGCAGATCGCTCTTAAGGAATTGAATTTAGGAACCTATTCTCATGCAGAAAAATTGCATGTTTTTATTGAAGAAATCATGATAGAATCAGGGCTTCAATTTAAGGATTTAGATGCTGTAGCCATCGGTAAAGGACCAGGATCTTATACTGGCTTGCGAATAGGGGTTTCTGCAGCTAAGGGCATTTGTTTTGCTTTGGGAATTCCTTTAATCGCAATTGAAACACTACGTATTTTAGCAGGAGCTGTTACTGTTACAGATGGTTTGATCATTCCTATGTTAGACGCTAGAAGACTAGAAGTTTACAGTGCTGTTTTTGATGTAAATTACAAGCAGCTAAGTGCTACGGAGGCCTTGGTAATAGACAAAAATTCTTTTTCAGATTATTTAGACAAAGGAACAGTTTATTTTTTAGGAGATGGTGCCGAAAAATGTAAAGAAATTATTGTACATAAAAATGCAGTTTTTGTTGATGGCCTATTCCCTTCTGCAGCACAAATGCATGAGCTTGCCTTTCAAAAATTGAAAAAGGGAAAGACAGAAGATGTCGCGTATTTTGAACCGTTTTATTTAAAAGACTTTTTAGGAACAAAGTTAAAAAAACGTGTTTGATATTTTTTTTGAAAATCAATAAGTTCTTTTATACCTTATAATATGTAATTGTTCTTTTTTATTGAGGACAATAGGGTATATTTGAAGCCAATAAATATTGTTGGGTTCTTATAATTCAGAGAGTAATATTTGAAATAATTATATAGTATATTTTGCAATTTTAATTAATTCTTGAAAAGGATTTATTGGAAAGGATATTGATAAAGTATCTATAATCCCCCTAATCTTAGTGTTAAAATAAGTATATTTGGAGGGCCTAGAAATCAATTAAAAACGAATTTAAGGTATAATAATTTTATAAAATAGTCGTTTTTTATTAGAGTATTTTTTTGAGAAAGTGATGTTAAAATTTAATAACAGAATAGAAGAAAATAAATGGTATGCAATTATTACCCGCCCGAAGGCTGAAAAAAAGGTATATGAAAGAATGTTGAATGCAGGATACGATGTTTATGTGCCTTTGACGGTTTCTATTAGGCAGTGGTCCGACCGTAAAAAGAAAGTAACAATCCCCCTAATTCCTTCTTATGTTTTTGTAAAAACAGTTGAAAAGAACCTTTCTAAAATTTTAGCAGCCCCAGGGGTTTTACGCGTTTTAAAGTATTTAAAAAAACCTGCAGTTGTTCAGGATGCTGAGATTGAGGTGTTACGTGTTTTGGTCAATGATGCGGATAACATCAGACTTTTAAAAGCAAATTGTTTTAGAAAAGGAGAAAGCGTAAAAATTATGAAAGGGCCTTTTGAAGGTTTGGATGCGGTTTGTGTCCAGTTTCAAGGAAGGCATAGAATTGTTATACAAACAAATGCATTGGGAGTGGTTATAGAGTTAAACATACCGATGAGTTTTGTTGAAAAAACCGCTGTAGAAGCGTTTATTTAAGGAGGGTTTCTACAGGTATAAATTTTGTAAATATGAAGTTGATTCCAAAAATTGATGGGACTGACAATGGCGAAGCCGTAAATAAAATGAATGAATCAAAATGAAAAACTTTGCCCTTATAGGCGCAGCGGGTTATATCGCGCCAAGACATTTAAAAGCGATTAAGGACAACGGAGGAAATCTTGTTGCAGCCTTAGATAAGTTTGATAGCGTTGGTATCATGGATAGTTATTTTCCTGAAGCAGATTTTTTTGTAGAATTTGAGCGTTTTGATCGCCATATAGAAAAATTAAGACGCGATAAGGGACAACAATTGGATTATCTGAGTATTTGTACGCCCAATTATTTACACGACGCACATATTAGAATGGCTTTGCGAAGTGGAGCAGCTGCAATTTGCGAAAAACCATTGGTATTAAATCCTTGGAATTTGGACGCACTGATCGATATTGAACGAGAAACAGGGAATAAAGTGTACACAATACTACAGCTCAGGTTACATCCGAGTATTATTGCCCTAAAAGAAAAAATAGCCAAGGGACCAAAAGATAAGATATACGAAGTAGACTTGACCTACTTGACTTCCAGAGGACATTGGTATCACACTTCTTGGAAAGGAGATCTGAGTAAATCTGGAGGAATTGCTTCCAATATTGGGGTGCATTTTTACGATATGTTGTCGTGGATCTTTGGAGAGGTTAAAGAAAATACGACCCATCTTCACAATTACGATAGAGCTGCTGGGTACCTGGAATTTGAAAAGGCAAAAGTGAAGTGGTTTTTATCGATCAATAGCGAGACGCTTCCCGATGAAATTAAAGAAAAAGATCAACGAACTTATCGATCGATTACAGTTGATGGAGAAGAAATAGAGTTTAGTGGCGGATTTACAGAGTTACACACAGAAAGCTATAGAAAAATTTTAGAGGGAAAGGGTTTTGGATTAGAAGATGCGAGAAAATCTATAGAGATTGTCCATCGTATTAGAAATGCAGAAATAAGCCCAAAACAAACAGGTAAATTTCATCCTTTTGTAGAATTGCCAGTTTCTAAACACCCTTTTAAAAATAAATAAATGGACAACAATAAAATCGGAATTATTGGTTTGGGCTATGTAGGTTTACCTCTAGCAGCTTTGTTTGCGACAAAATACCCTGTATTTGGTTTTGATATTAACTTCAATCGAGTTGATGAGCTAAAATCGAGTTTGGATACGACTCTTGAATTAGATTCGGCAAGTTTACAAGAAGTTCTGGTCTCTGATATGCCAACTGAAAAAGGCTTGTATTGTACGGATACATTGTCAGAGCTTAAAGATTGCAATTATTATATTGTTACGGTTCCCACCCCTGTCGATAAAAACAACAAGCCTGTTTTAACGGCATTACTTAAGGCCAGCGAGTTTGTGGGGTCTCTTTTAAAAGAGGGAGACATTGTTGTTTATGAGTCTACGGTATATCCAGGAGCTACTGAAGAATCTTGTATTCCTATTTTAGAAAGGATATCTGGGTTAACCTTTAACTCAGCCTTTTATGTTGGTTATTCTCCTGAGAGAATCAATCCAGGAGATAAGGAACGCACCGTTGAAAAAATACTAAAGGTAACTTCTGGGTCAACCCCTGAAATAGCAAAAAAGGTAGATGCTTTATATAAATCTGTGATTGAAGCAGGCACCCATTTAGCGCCCTCTATAAAGGTAGCTGAAGCTGCTAAGGTAATTGAAAATTCACAGAGAGATATTAATATTGCATTTGTAAATGAATTGGCTAAGATTTTCAATCTGATGGATATTAATACATCAGATGTTTTAGAAGCCGCTGCGACTAAGTGGAATTTTTTACCCTTTAGTCCTGGCTTGGTAGGAGGGCATTGTATAGGGGTGGATCCTTATTATTTGGCTCAAAAGGCGCAGGAATTTGGATATAATCCTGAAATAATTTTAGCGGGTAGACGAATGAATGACGGAATGGGCATTTATATTGCCTCAGAGGTGGTTAAAGCCATGATTAAAAAAGAAATACCAGTCAAGGCTGCTGAAGTTCTGGTGCTGGGAATTACCTTTAAAGAAAATTGCCCAGATGTGCGTAATACAAAAGTGGTGGACCTTGTGTTGGCACTGGAGGAATATCATACAAATGTTACGGTTTATGATCCTTGGGTAAATACAAAAGAGGTGCAAAGCACCTATGGAATTCTGTCTTTGAGCGAATTGCCGAAAAAGAAATTTGATGCCATTGTATTAGCCGTTGCTCATGATGAATTCAAGTCACTTAATTTTGGTACTTTAAAAAAATCGCCAGCCCTAGTTTACGATGTAAAAAATGTTTTGGCAGCCCATATAAAAGACAAAGGTTTGTAATTTTTGTTTAATAAACTTGGTTTGTTTCTAGAAATCAAATAATAATAGAGTTACTTTAGAATTGAAAATGATAGGGATTCAAATTAAATCATTTATTTTAGCAGAAATAAAGAATTCTATAACCATTCCTTTAAATATATAAAAAATGAAGATAGGAATTACTTTTAGTGCTTTCGACTTGTTACATGCAGGTCATATTAAAATGTTAGAAGAAGCAAAACGACAATGTGATTATTTAATTTGTGCCATTCAGACAGATCCTACAATAGATCGTCCAGATAAAAACAATCCTGTTCAATCCATTGTTGAGCGATATATTCAGTTAAAAGGATGTAAGTATGTAGATGAAATAATACCTTATGCTACCGAACAAGATTTAGAAGATGTATTGCGTTCTTTTAAGATAGATGTACGAATTATCGGTGATGAATATGCTAATAAACAGTTTACAGGAAGGGCTTATTGTGAAGAAAAAGGCATTAAGTTGTATTTTAATAAAAGAGATCATCGTTTTTCCAGTTCAGGCTTGCGAAAGGAAGTACACCATAAAGAGAAATTAAACACAAAGGGTTAATTTTTTACAATAGGCGAAGATTAAAAAGGATTAATAGATGAAGATTACTGTTATAGGATCAGGTTATGTAGGATTGGTGTCGGGTGCTTGTTTTTCGGAAATGGGAAACAAAGTGATTTGTGTAGATATTGATTCAGATAAAATAAAACAACTTAAACAAGGAATAGTACCCATATACGAACCAGGATTAAAAACCACGGTTTTAAAAAATATAAAAAATGGGAATCTGTTCTTTACAACAGATCTAAGTTCTGTAATTAATGATACAGATATTGTGTTTATTGCTGTAGGAACTCCTATGGGAGCTGATGGTTCTGCAGACTTGCAATACGTGTTGTCAGTAGCTAAATCTATTGGGCAAAGCATGGAAAAACACTTAGTGGTGGTTGATAAATCTACCGTACCTATTGGAACGGCAGATAAGGTAAGAGTAAGTATTCAAGAAGAACTCGACAACAGAGGATTAGATTTGACCTTTGACGTAGTGTCTAATCCAGAATTTTTAAAAGAAGGCGCAGCTGTTTCAGATTTTATGAAACCGGACCGTGTGGTAATCGGTTCAGATAGTGCGTATGCTATAGATAAGATGAGACAATTATATTATCCATTTTGTATGTCATATGATCGTTTTATTGTGATGGATGTTCGTTCTGCAGAAATGACAAAATATGCTGCAAACGCCATGTTAGCTACCAAGATATCTTTTATGAATGAAATTGCCAATATTTGTGAAAGAGTTGGAGCTGATGTCAATCAAGTTCGCATTGGAATAGGATCAGATAGCAGAATTGGTTATCATTTTATATATCCAGGAGCTGGTTATGGAGGTTCTTGTTTTCCAAAAGATGTCAAGGCCCTAAAAAAGATTGCTCAAGAAAATGACTATACCGCTCCCTTGATTCAATCTGTAGAGGCTGTAAACAATGCCCAAAAGTTGGTCATCGCTCAAAAAATAGTGAAGCGTTTCGGAGAAGATTTAACGGGACTTACCTTTGGTTTGTGGGGTTTGGCGTTTAAACCGGAAACAGACGATATGCGTGAAGCTCCAGCGATATATGTCGTAAAGGAATTGGTAAAAAGAGGAGCCAAAGTACAAGCCTACGACCCAAAAGCCATTCAAGAAGCCAAAGAATGTTATCTAAAAGATGTTAAGAACATCCGTTATTACCCCTCAAAATACGAGGTATTACAAGATGCAGATGCCTTAATTTTGTTAACTGAATGGAAAGAATTTCGTTCCCCAGATTTTTCTCTGATACAGAGAGAATTAAAAAATTCTGTTATTTTTGATGGGCGTAATCAGTACAATTCCTTTAACCTTAAAGAAAAAGGCTTTGAATATTTTCAGATTGGAAAAAAATAATATAAAAAATTACACAAGCGTTAAACTATAATGATAAGATTGCATTGAATTTAGGATAGTATGAGATCTTCAAGAAAGCAATCATTAGACACCTTTAAAATCAATAAAAGATGAGATATTCGATAATCACACTTGTAATGGCTATTACAATTTTTAATACGGCACCCATTACAGCTCAAAACATTTCTTCAAATCAATTATCAAATATTGATGTTGACAGTCTTAGTGATGATCAAGTTCTGAGTTATTGGGAGAAGGCTAAATCTGAGGGGTATTCGATAGAACAGATAAGCTTTTTTGCAGCGTCAAAAGGAATGTCTTCAAATCAGGTCAGCAAATTAAAACAACGGATTTCAGGATTGCGTTATTCTTTGATTTCTCCCAGTTCAGCATCTTCGACAGTTGCTGTAGCATCAGATCAGGTTTCTAGTCTAGAAAAATTTGGATTAGAAGGAAAAGCTTCAGATAAAATGAAAAAAAGCCTTTTGTTTGGCTATGATTTTTTTAGCAATCCAAACATATCTTTTAGCCCTAATTTAAATGTAGCAACACCCACAACCTACCAAGTAGGACCTGGAGATGAGTTGTTGATTGATATTTGGGGAGCGGCCCAGAATAATTATCGTCAAAAAATTGACAAACAAGGATTTATACACATTGAAAATATCGGTCCTATATATGTGAGTGGTTTATCTATAGACAAAGCGAGGGTAAAAATTATTTCTTACCTACAGAAAATTTATAGCGGAATCGGGGTCTTAAATTCTAGTCCCTTAAAAGTTTTTGCGGCCATTTCTTTGTCGGAGGTTCGTACGGTTCAAGTTAACATTATTGGAGAAGTAAAAGTACCAGGTACTTATTCTTTAAGCGCTCTTTCAACAGTTTTAAACGCCTTGTACGCTGCTGGTGGTCCTACAGAAACGGGTACCTTTAGAGAAATTAGATTGATTAGAGAAGGGAATCTTTATAGTGAGTTCGATATTTACAAGTATTTGATAGAAGGCTCAGAAAAAGGGAACAGTTTTCTTAAAGACCAAGATGTTCTTATTGTAAAACCTTATATAAGTAAAGTTGAGGTTACTGGAGAAGTAAAACGCCAAGGATTGTATGAATTAAAGGGAAAAGAAACGATTAAAGACCTGATTCACTATTTTGGAGGGTTTACAGCGGAGGCTTTTAAAGAACGACTGTCAATTGAACGTGTAAATGGAACTCAAAAGGAAGTCATTGAAGCTTCGTTAACATCAAAAGCCTCTTTTGTATTAAAAGATGGTGATAAGTTAGAAGTAGGAAAAGTAATCGATCGTTTTGAGAATAGAGTAATGATATCAGGTGCTGTTTTTAGACCAGGGGTGTATGAGTTAACACCAGCTATGACACTGTCAGATTTAATTGAAAAAGCAGCAGGTCCTAAAGATGATGCTTTTTTAGACAGAGGAATCATTTATCGTTATATAGATGAGGTAAAAAAAGAAATTGTGCCATTTTCTTTAAATAAGGTTCTTGAAGGTGCAATAAAAATTCCATTAAAAAGAGAAGATGTTGTTGAAGTTTTTAGCAAACAATCTTTAGAAGATCGTTTTACGGTGTCCATAGTTGGTGCGGTAAATAATCCAAAAAAAATCGATTTTTATGAAAAAACAACAGTCGAAGATCTAGTAGCTATTGCAGGAGGTTTTAAAGAAGGAGCAGATGTTTCTAGAATTGATATTTCAAGAAGATTGGCTGATGGGAGTTTTGAGACCATTAGCGAAGATTTTACTTATTTAAGTTCAGCGAATTTATCTTTAAAGCCAAAACCTTTTTATTTAGAGCCTTTTGATATCGTTTATATTCGGCATATAAAAGGATATATGCCACAAAAAAATGCAGAGATTAGAGGAGAGGTTGCCCGTCCGGGAAATTATTCTATAAGAAATAAAAATGAACGGGTTTCTGATCTGATCCAAAAAGCCGGAGGAATCTCGCCTTATGCTTATATAAAAGGAGCCAGTATTATCCGAAAAGTCACGGATAAAAGCATTGAGTTTTTAAAGGAAAAAGCTCTTGAAGAGATTTTGGAAAAAGATTCATTAGTTAGTGACCTGGAGGATAGAAATCATTTTAGAATTGGAATAGATTTGGGAAAAATTTTGGGAAAAGGAGGTAAGGAATCAACTTATGATCTATTACTTCAGGAGGGAGATATTTTAACAATACCAACGATAAAACAAACGGTAGAAATAACAGGTGCTGTTTTAGCGCCTTCTCTAGTTCAATATAAAAAATCAAAGTCCTTAAAAGATTATATACATAATTCTGGAGGGTTTTCAAATTTAGCTCAAAGAAAAAAGGCTTATGTTATATCTGCTAACGGTGATATTGCAGTTACAAGGTCCTTTTTATTTTTCAAATTTTATCCAGAAGTAGCCCCAGGAGCCACCATACTCGTTCCAGAAAAAGAAAGGAGAGAAAAAACCTCCGTTCAGGAATGGGTAGGAATTAGTTCTGCTCTAACGACACTGGCACTTTTAATTAAATCGTTTTAATACTTTTTTATGACAACACCACCTATAAGACAAACTTCCCCTTCTTCTGTCCAAGAAGATGAAATTGATTTAATTGCTCTGGCAAGGGCCCTTTGGGAAGGTCGTAAAAGTATTCTAAAAACGATATATATTTTTATAGCTATTGGCTTGTTTGTGGCTATTTTTTCAGAAGAAGAATACACTAGTACCACGACCATTGTTCCTCAGGCAACAGAAGAAGGAGGTGTTAGTAGTGGTTTAAGTGGTTTGGCAGCGATGGCAGGTATTAATTTGGGCGGTGGAACTAGCTCAGAACTTTCCCCATTGCTCTACCCTCAAATTGTCAATAGCATTGCTTTTCAAAAGGAATTGATGCAAATACCACTTACTGTTGAAGGGCAAGATGTGCCAGTTACTTTTGCAAGGTATTACATGGATATTTATAGACCAAGTTTGTTGGGCTATTTAAAAAAATACACCATTGGTTTGCCGGGTTTGTTGCGCAAGCTTTTTAAAAGTGAACCCAAAAGTCATACAAATGCTCGTAATCAGGATCTGATAAAAATTTCTGTAAAAGAACACGAATTATCAGAAAGGTTACAGGAACAAATTTCGGTGGCTTTAGAAGAAGAGATCGGCTATATTACTGTTACAGCAAAGATGCCCATGGCCATCATGGCAGCAGAAATGGCAAAGAATGTACAAGAATTATTACAAAAGGTCATTATAGATTTTAAGATCAAAAAATCATCGAACCAATTGGCATTTGTAACCGAGAGGTATCTTGAAAAAGAAGCAGTCTTTAAAGAGGCTCAGCATAAATTAGCGCTCTTTAGAGATCAAAACCAAGGGATAAATTCTGCTTTGGCAACTACGAATTTAGAAGCTTTACAGAATGAGTACGACTTGGCTTTTTCGGTGTATTCAGAATTGGCCTCTCAATTGGAAGCCCAGCAAATACAAGTTAAACAAGACACCCCTGTTTTTACCATTATTGACCCAGTTTCTGTTCCTTTTGAGAAATCGAAGCCTCAGCGAGTATTGACCTTATTGGTGTTTGCTTTTCTTGGGACTGTTTTGGGTATAGGATGGGTTTTTGGGGGACAGTATTTACGGTTAGTGAGGGAATATTGGAACGGTAAATGATTCGAAAGATTAAATCAAAATTTTAAGACAATAGAATTAAAATGAACATAGTTGCACTCTTACCAATGAAAGGAAACTCGGAGAGAGTACCTAATAAGAATTTAAAATTTTTTGCAGGAAAACCCTTATATCACAGGGTGATTGATGTTCTATTGTCTTCAAGATATATAAATCAGATTATTGTAAACACTGATAGTGAGAACATTATAAAAGATATAAAAAAAAAATACACAAAAAATATAATAATTAACATAAGACCTGAAGAGATAATAGGAAATTATGTTTCAATGAACAAGATTATAGCTCATGATATCTCTACTGCTGATGCAGATTTATTTGTTCAAACTCACAGTACAAATCCACTTTTATCATCTGAAACTGTTGATAAGGCGATCGAGAGGATGTTAATGTTTTTAAAAACAAGTGAATATGATTCCATTTTTTCGGTTACAAAAACTCAAAAGCGATTTTATACAAAAGAAGCCAAACCAATGAATCATGACCCATTGATGCTTGTTACACAGCATCTAGAACCTATTTATGAAGAAAATTCTAGTTTTTATATTTTTTCTAAACAATCTTTTATTAAAAATAATAATCGCATTGGCTCGAAACCTTTTATGTATGAAATTGACAAAATTGAATCTATCGATATAGATGAGCCAGATGATTTTATAATTGCAGAAAGTTTATTTAAATTACTAAGATAAATACATGGATAATTAAAAAGGCTATTATAATAAAATAACAGAAAAATGAAAAATTTTGTAATCGAACACAGTCCCTTAAAGAAGAAACTTAATGCTGGAGAATTATCAATAGGATCTTGGCTAACCATTCCCTCCCAGTCTGTTGTAGAAATTTTGGGATCAGCTGGTTTTGAGTGGCTTGTCATAGATTTAGAGCATGCCCCTATAGGAATTGAATCTGTAGTTAATTTAATTGGTCATATACAAGGAAATGGCATGCAGGCTTTGGTTAGAGTGAGTCAAAATGAAGAGGTAGTAATCAAAAGGGTTTTAGATGCTGGTGCAGATGGTATTATAGTGCCGATGATTAAAAATAAGGACGAGGCTCAAAGGGCAGTCAATTTTGTAAAATATCCACCAGAAGGAAAACGAGGAGTAGGGCTTAATAGAGCTCAAAAATACGGTACAGAGTTTAAGAAATATAAAAAGTGGGTTGATAAAGAAGTGGTTATTGTTGCTCAAATAGAGCATATCGAAGCGGTAGATAATTTGGAAGAAATTTTAGCAGTTAATGGCATAGATGGTATTATAGTAGGTCCGTATGACTTATCTGCATCCATGGGATATCCAGGAGAATATGATAGGATTGAAGTTCAAAAAGCTTTGAATAGAGTTGATACAATAACAAAAAATTTAAAAAAGCCATTAGGGTTTCATGTAATTGAATCAGACCACAATAAAACACTCGAAAAGATTAATAAGGGATATACATTTTTAGCGTTTAGTATAGATTTTTTCTTTTTAGGGGATATGGCGCGTAAAGAGATGGAAAATCTTAAAAATAAATTACAATGAAAAAAGTATTGATTTTTGGTGGATTCGGATTTTTAGGGTATTATTTAACAAAAGAACTGTTAGAAAGGAATTATCTAATTACTATTGCAGATATTGAGACTGACGAAGAGTTTCTTTCAGAAGTAGCCTATGTCAAATGTGATATTACTGATAAAAGAGATGTAGAAGAAGTTTTTGAAAAAGATACATTTGATATTGTTTATAACCTTGCTGGTTTTGCAAACTTAGACAGGGCGATAGAAAACCCTTTAAAAACTATTCAACTTAATGTTATTGGAAATATACATATCATTGAGTCTTGCTTAGTAAATAAAATTTCAAATTTTGTTTATGCTAGCAGTGCGTATGCTCTAAGCAACAAAGGGTCTTATTACGGGATTAGCAAATTAGCTTCTGAAAAAATTATTGAGGAATATCATAAGAAGCAGCAACTCCCATTTATTATACTGAGATATGGTTCAGTGTATTCGGAAAAAAAGTATGAGAATAATTATATTTATAATTTGATAAAGGAAGCGGTTTTAAATAATAAGATAGAACATCATGGAGACGGTAATGAAATTAGAGAATATATTCATGCTGCTGACGCAGCAAAACTTTCTGTAGATGTTATAGAGACAAATATTTACAATGATACCCATGTTATTTTAACAGGTGTTGAAAGAATGCGTAGAATAGAATTATTTAATATGATTAAGGAAATATTGAATAATAAGATTGAAATAAAGTGTAGTGATAAGGAATATTGTAACCATTATAAGTACACGCCTTATTCTTTTGAACCCTCAATGAGTAAAAAACTAGTTGCTAATCCTCATATTGATATGGGGCAGGGTTTATTAGAGTGCATTAGAGCAGCACATAAAAATGAAAAATAAACCACTTTTTATTACGTATAAGAACTCAGACTTTGAAAACGCTGCAGCATTATTTTTTAAGAAAATATTGAGTGATTTACTTATCAGTAACGAAATTGTTAATATAGCTCTTTCTGGAGGAGGTACTCCGCTTCCTATTTATGAAAAACTAAAAGAGTATGACTTAGAATGGGAAAGGATAAATTTCTTTTTAGTAGATGAAAGATGTGTGCCTATTAAAGATACGCGTAGTAATTTTGGGAATATTAAAAATATTTTTTTTGATTTTGTCCATTCAAAAACATTTTCAATAGTTAAAGAGGGTATTTCTTTTGATGAAGCCACAAAGCATTATTCAGAAGAGATATTGAAGTGTTTACCTGTCATTAACAACATACCTAAATTTGATTTAATAATATTAGGAATGGGTTTAGATGGTCATACAGCATCTTTATTCCCAAACACATTGGCATTGGAGGAAAAGAATAAATTAATTGTTTTAAATGATATTCCACAACTTGGCGAAAAGAGGATAACCATGACATTTCCATTAATAGAGAATGCTTCAAAAATAGTTTTATTAATTAAAGGAGATAATAAGAAAAAGGTTTTAAATGAATGTTTTGATAAAAAACTTCCAATAATGAAACTATTTAATCATCTTTATGCGGTATTAAGTTAAAACAGCTATGAAATCATTATTAAAAAAAATATTACCACCTAGATTTTTCTATTACTTAAAAAAGAAAATGTCTAGCCATTTTGATGAGATTAATTTAATTTCAGATTTTTTAGATTTTAAAAATGGAGTTATGTTTGATGTTGGTGCTTTAAATGGTTCATCTTTTATGCCATTTTTATTAAAAAAATGGGATATTCACGCTTTTGAACCAGACATAGAAAATCATTCAAAAATTTTAGACTATATAAAAAAGTGGAATTTAAATGCGAACCTTTATAAAAACGCTGTTTCAAATATTGAAGAAACAAAAATGTTTTATAAAAGCACATCTTCAGTAGGTATTCCAAGCCTTTTAAAATTTGATAAAAATCATATTCCATCACATGAAGTTAAAACAATTATGTTAAGTAAGTTCATAGAAGAAAAGAAAATTGATAAAATAGATTTTCTTAAAATAGATGTTGAAGGTTATGATATGATGGTGTTAAAAGGTGTTGATTTTTCTGCAATTAAGCCTTTGGTTATAATGTGTGAATTTGGAGATAAAAAAACAGAATTACTAGACTATAGTACTAAAGATATGGCAGGTTTTTTGACAGATCAAGGCTATTATTTAGTGTATTCAATTTGGCATCCTATAGTTGAGTATGGTAAAATTCATGATTGGAAAAAGTTGTCGTTAGATATCAACGAAGTTAAAAAAGAAGATTGGGGAAATATTATAGCTTTTAATAATAAAAAAGACTATGAAGAATTTAAGAGAAAACACAAGGCATAAAAATATTTTTTTTGATTTTGATGGCGTTTTAGCAGAATCTGTAAATATTAAAACAGAAGCTTTTAGAAAAATGTACCTCTCTCAAGGAGAAGAGTTTGCTCAAAAAGTGGTAGATCATCATCAAGCCAATGGAGGTGTTTCTCGGTATGAAAAATTTAAAATATACAATGGAATATGGCTAGGTGAAAATATAACCTCTTTAAGAATTGATGAATTGGCAGAGACATTTAGTAATTTGGTTGTAGAGGGAGTTGTAAATGCCCCTGAAGTTAAAGGAGCTACAGCCTTTTTGGAATCTTCAAAAGATTATACAAAATATATCATTACAGGGACCCCAACCTCAGAAATCAAACTGATTTTACAGCAAAGAAAAATGTCACATTATTTTAAGAAAGTATATGGATCACCTGAAAAAAAAGGACATTGGGTACAACATATCTTACTTACTGAAAATATTCGTGCAAATCAATGTGTATTTGTAGGAGACGCCTTGACCGATTACAATGCAGCAACTGAAAATGGTATTCCTTTTATTTTAAGAGAAACAGAAGACACTCAAGAATTATTTTTAAACTATAAAGGCTATAAGATAAAAGACTTGTCGAATCTACATGAAATTATTGAAATGATAAAATAGAACTAAGTTAAAAATATTAAAATTATACAATTGTGAAAATATTATTAACATCAACATCTTTTCAAGATACACCTGGTTCGCATCAAGTGTTGTTAGAAAGCAGGGGTTATGAAATTGATAAAATGCGAGGACCTATAAAGGAAGATGAACTCTTGCCAATCATTCAAAATTACGATGCTGTAATCTGTGGTGATGATGAATATACGGAGGCTGTTTTAACAAAAGGGAGGGAGGGAAGATTAAAATATATTTCAAAATATGGTGTAGGATTGGATCGCATAGATTTGGTAGCTGCTGAAGAGTTAAGAATTCCTGTTAGAAACTGCCCAGGGGTCAATCAAGTATCGGTTGCAGAGCATGTCTTGGCTTTGTTATTTACTTTTGAAAAGAATGTGCACTTGCAATACAACTCAACCAAAGAAGGCAGTTGGAAGCGATGGGTAGGCAACGAAATTCAAGGTCAAACAATTGGAATTATAGGTTTGGGCTCAGTAGGAAAAGAGTTGGCTAAAAAATCATTAGCACTAGGACTCCAAGTTATCGGATTTGATTTATATGAAAATGACGAGTTCAATGTGAAACACCCAGAAATGACATTTACAGAAGATATTAATTATATATACGAAAATGCAAATGTTATTAGCTTACACATTCCACATACACCACAATCTGAAGAAATGATCAATGAAGAAGTTATTTTTAACAAATTGAAAAGAAACCCAATTATTGTAAATACCTCCAGAGGTATGTTGATTGATGTGGATGCTGTTATTAAAGGATTAAATCAAGGTGTAATAAGAGGGTATTTGACTGATGTACTCGCACAAGAACCTATGGAGGCAGATGAAAAATTAAGAGGTATAGAAAACGTTATTATAACCCCTCATGTAGGATCAAGAACTTATCAGAGTGTGGTCAGGCAAGGCACTATGGCTGTTGAGAATTTGTTTGAATTGATAAAATTTAATGAAAAATAAAATATTTGAATTTTTATACAAATTAGCAAATTGTTTTTTTAAGATAATTAATTTTAACAAGCCTAAAATTTTTGTTTATTCTGATTCAAGAGGTTTCGATGTTTGTGGTAAATTTGGAAAAAATCCCTTTAAATCCTACTTAAAACCGTTGATATTTAAATTCAATACTACTTATTTTATTTGCAAAGAAAAACATACTACAATTTCTGACTTTTTAGTAATGGTAAAAGATTATAACATTGAGAGATTTGATTTTGTCATACTACACTGTGGAGTCGTTGATTTTTCTCCTAGACCAATTTCTAATTTAGAGTGGATATTAAATTCAAAAGAAGGAAATACGTATTTTGATATAGCAAAATCAATGTATGAAGATTATTATAAATATCCCGATAATGTATTTTATCAGAATGAAAGAACTTTAAATCTATACTCTCCTGAATTTTTAAGAAATTGTATTATACCAGACTTATTGAAATTAAAAAAATTGATATGGATTAGTTCCAATCACTTTGTGAAAGGCTGGGAGGGGAATTATGTCAATGGAAGACCAAAAAATATAGATAAAAGGGTTTATTTTTTTGAATCTATAATGTTAAAAAACCTTCATAATACAATCGATTTATGGGGTTGGAAAGATCGAGATGTAAAGGACAATACCATTGATAATATTCATTTTTCAAAAAAGGGATTCAAAATTATTGGACAGTTGATTTTAGAAAAGCTATCAAATGAATAAATTTATTGTTGAGTTTTTTAGGAAAGGATGGAATTCTCCAACCTTGATGACTTGGGGAAATCTATTGTCTTCTTCAGGAAAGCTCTTGATATTGACTCCTTTAATCTTAATTAACTATAACGTAAACGAAATTGCATTTTGGTATTTGTTGTTAACCATTAACTCTTTTATAGTTGTTGTAGATTTTGGATTTTATCCAACATTTTCGAGAATCATATCTTATGTTTTTAATGGTCTCGATCATATTGCTGATGTATCTAAAATCTCACGAGATAGCGTTAATAAGAAGCCCTCATGGGGTTTTATGGAGAAAATTTATGGAACCGTTAATGTTACCTACTTCTTTCTTTCTTTTATTGTTGTTTTTATAGTTTTAATAGCCTCCTACAAGTCTATAGGTCTAATCATAGAGAGAACTGATAATTTTGAAAAACTGTGGTTTGCATATGTGACTTTTTTATTGAGTATTGTTTTTGCTTTTTTTGCAAGAAGATCGGATATTGTAATTGTGGGGACGAATCATGTAGCGCTTATTAACAGGTGGAATATTATTAATAATCTGGCAAATTCATTTTCATCAATCTTAATTGTTTATTTTGGATTTGGGATAGAGTGGTTGGCAGTAAATCAATTGGTATTTTCTTTGTTATTAATTGTTAGGAATTATTATTTAGAAATCTATATTTGTAATTCCAAGTTTAAAACATTTAAAACATTTGATTTTAATATCGAAATTTTTAAATGGGTTTGGGCACCAACATGGAAATCAGGAGTTTTAATTTTAGCTTCTACGGGTTTAACTCAGATTACAGGAATTTTTTATTCTACAATGTCTACTTCTGCAGAATTAGCCTCTTATTTGATCACGTTAAAATTAGTGACGACAATCAGTCAGTTTTCACAGGCGCCATTTTATTCAAAGTTGCCACTTTATTCAGGGTTTAGAGTTAGAAATGAGATTGATAAATTAACAGATCAGACGAGTTCGGCAATATTTAAGTCATTGATGGTTTTTGTTTTAGGTATAATGTCTTTATTTTTTTTCGGGGATTATTTATTAAGATTAATAGGCGCAAATACAGAGTTACAACCTCCTTTATTTATAGTACTAATGGCGTTTGTTTGGTTTTTTGAACGTCATCATGCTATGCATGCACAAATTTATGTTACAACAAATAAAATTCCTTTTTATAAGACTGCAATTGTATCAGGAATTATTAACATAACCTTAATGTATTTATTGGTTCCTAAAATTGGAGTTTGGGGTTTCCCAGTATCTTTAGCACTCGCCAATATGGTAATTAACAATTGGTGGAATGTAAAAATCTCATTAGAATCGATCAATCAAAAATTTTGGACCTTTTTTTATAAATCTGCTTTGGTTCCATTATTGATTTTGATTTTATTATCATCAACTCGACTATTCCTTACTTAAAAGACGTTTACTTTATGAATAAAATTCTTAAAACTTTAATTTCTCCAGTCTACTATCTTTTTGTAGATAAATATGCGTATGATAGTTCAGTTCCCTTAATTACAAGGATTTGGGTTACTTTTAGACATAAATTAGCTGACAAAGGGATATTCATCCATAATAATGAGAAGAAATTTCACAAATTAAAAAATATAAATAAAGGGAAAAGATGTTTTATTATTGGAAATGGGCCTTCCCTTAACAAGTTGGATTTAACACTTTTAAAAGAGGAGTACACTTTTGGGGTAAATGCTATCTATTTAAATTATGATAATATGCTTTTCCACCCCACATATTATGTGGTTGAAGATAATTTAGTAGCTGAAGATAGAAAAGAAGAGATAAATACATATAAGGGACCTAAGTATAAATTTTTTGGAAATTATTTTAGAAGTACTCTTAAGGCAGATCAAGACACTATTTTTATTAATTTGTTAAGAAATTACGCTGACGAAAAAAGATTTCCATTATTTCCAAAAAATAGTATTCGAAAATTGGGAGTCGGAGGATCTGTAACTTATGTGTGTTTGCAATTGGCCTACTATATGGGGTTTAAAGAAGTGTATATGATTGGTTTTGATCATAATTATAAAATCCCTAAGTCAGCTTTGATTTCGAATATAAGAGCAACAGGTTTTGATATTACTTCGACAGAAAATGATGTAAATCACTTTCATAAAGATTATTTTGGAAAGGGATATAGATGGCATGATCCTAATGTTGAAAGAATGGAAATAGGATTTAAAAAAGCTGATGAGGTTTTTAAAAAAAATGGAAGAAAGGTTTTCAATGCAACTTTTGGTGGTAAATTAGATGCCTTTGAAAGAGTTAATTATGATAATTTGTTTAAATGAGAGTAAGTGTTCTTATAAATAATTATAATTATGGAAGGTTTGTAGACGAATGTCTTCAGTCAATTGAAAAGCAAACAGAAAAGGCTTTTGAGGTCATTTTTTATGATGATGGTTCTACTGATAACTCTATTCAAGTAGCATCAAAGTATGATTTTGTTAAAATAATTAAAAGTACAAATTTTGGAGAAAAACCTGCTTTTAATCAAGGAAACGCTATTTATCAGGCATTTAAAGTGTCTTCAGGAGATATAATTTGTTTGTTAGATAGTGATGATTTTTGGCGTTCGGATAAGATAAAAAAAATAAAAAAGGCATTCTTGCAAAATACGAATGCAGTTTTAGTACAACATGCCTGTTTTGAATGGGTGAACAATGAAATAATACGAACTCTAGATTATGGGAAAAGAGGGGTTGAGTATAAAAAATTATATAAAAAATCAAATTGGACAGGGCATTTCAATAGTACAAGTAATTTTGCTTTTAAACGAGAATATTTATTGAAAGTGTTACCCATTGAAATTGATAAATTTTGGCAAGTATGGCCTGATGTTAGGTTGTCAAGAATTGCACCATATTTTGGAGAAGTGATTTCTTTAAATGAACCTTTGACATATTATAGAATACATGGCCAGAATGACTCTCAAATAATGAATTCGAGTCATAAAAAAACACTAAAGAATCAAGAAATACACCATGAGTATGTAAATTCACGTATTATTGAATTAGGATTTAATCCAATTCGGTATAAATATAGCTATATGTATTTGAGTTTTTTTATGAAGGCATATTTTTTCGACAGTTTTTGGAAATTCTTTAAGAACAGAAAAAAGTGAAAATAATAAGATTGGCCTTATTTACTTTTATTCATTAACTTATAAATATTCCTACGAGGAAATTAGGAAAAAAATACCTCAACCTATATAGCTCTTAACTTAGATTATTGTCTCTTAAATTATGTTTAAAAACAGTTATATTGCTTTTGTGTTTTTGATTTTATTAATTAATTTCCAGAATCCCATTTATGCGAAAATAAAGTCGGTAATAATAATTTTGATGTTTCTAAAGATTATTTTAGATTATTTGGTTAAAAAAGAGTTTAAAATAAAATTTATTGATAAAGAATTTTATTGGATGTCTATTTTAGTTTTGTTGGTTTTAATTTCATTTTTTAGAAATAACAGAGAAGACATATCGTTAATTAGTATTTTGAATAAAACAATTGTTTTTGCAATGTTTTACTATTCCCAATTGGTTTTGGTTAAATCTAAATATTTAGAAGGTTCTTTAGAAAAAAAAATTACGTATTTTATTTATAATCCCCTTCTTTTATTTGTAATAGTAAATTTTATATTGTTAATATTGACTGGGGGTGATAGTTTTTTTAAAACAGGAGATTCGATAATGCTATCAAAAATGGGGTTTTCAATACCTAGACAATCTTTTCCTCTTTCAGTAGGGGTTAATGCTTATGGCTCTTTTTTAGGGATAGTTTTTACGTTGAGTTTAGTGGGGTATTTATGTTTACAACAGTATAAAAAAAAGTTTATAATTGGAGGAATTTTTTGTTTTGCTTCATTATTACTGACTGATAGTCGTGGTCCAGTTTTATATTCAATAGTTGTCTTCTTATTATTCAGGTTTTATTATGCCAAAGCCAAGGCACCTAAACTAATTAAATTAATTCCACTCATTGGTTTTTTTGGCCCATTTTTAATATTGGGGATTTTGAGTATTTTATCATCTACAGAGTATGCAACTGAGTTATCAAGGAGTGGTGAAAATTTAAAAACAGGAAATTCTAGAAGTATTATTTGGGCAATATCATATGTTAAGTTTTTTAGTTTAGACCTGATTAATCAATTTTTTGGGTATGGAGAATATGGACATTATGCTGCTGGAGCATCTCGTTTATATAAGTTTATATTTGAGTCTTATTCTCAAAGTGAAATAATTTATATGCATCCGCATAATACGTATATTTCAATTTTATTTGATTATGGTTATTTGGGGATGTCTATATATTTATTTTTTCAATATAAAGTAATTTCAATTATTAAATGCTACTGGAATAAATACCATAGCCTGGCTTGTTTGCTTTTGGCTAATTTGTTATACTTCAATTTAGTTGGTATTGGTGAAACTATGTTTGGTTTATACTATCAAAACGTTCTGTATGCATTTTTTGCGATTAATATTTTTGCTTTTTTAATAAGCTATAAAACCAAAACTGATGAATTAGTTAAGGATAAGAGTGAATATTATGAGAATAAGACTATCAGAGCTTAATTTTACGAGAATTTACAAGGCATTTCTTAGAAGAATTAAAGCAATTCCTACTAAGATTAAATGGAATTTTTCTTTAAGAGGGATTGAAAACAGAGAAAGGTTAAAAACTTTTAAAAATAGACATAAAGAAGAGCGTTGTTTTTTGGTGGCTAACGGACCAAGTTTGAAAAAAATGGACTTGCGTTTTTTAAAGAATGAAATTTCTTTTGGCTTAAATCGAATTTATTTGGCATATGATGATTTTGATTTTGTAAATGATTACCTGGTTTGTGTAAATAAACTAGTCCTTTCGCAGTTTACAGATGAGATAGGTAAATTAGATATTCCTAAATTTTTAAATTGGGAAACAAGAAGATTTTTTGCCCCTAATAATAAATTAAATCATTATATATATAAAAGTTTTGGAGGTTCTAATTTTGGGATGGATATGAGTAAAAGTTTAAACCCTGCTGCCACGGTAACTTACGCTGCACTACAAATAATATACTATATGGGTTTTTCAGAGGTTATTATTATAGGGATGGATCATAATTTTGAAACAAAAAAAAAAAATAGACCTAATGAAACAGAAGTAAGAGAAGAGGAGGAAGACAAAAATCACTTTCATCCAAATTATTTTCCAAAAGGGTCTAAATGGGAAACACCAGACCTAGTTTCGTCAGAATATTATTATAAAATTGCAAAAAGAGTATTTGAAAATGAAGATAGAAAAATTGTTGATTGTACAGTTGGAGGTAAATGTGGTGTTTTTGAGAAAGGAAAAATTGAAGAATACATTAGAAAGAGTTAATAATAGCGTAATAAATCCTTATTAAAAATAAAAAGTGGTTATTAAATACTAAAATATTTTAATAGATACATACAGAGAATTCACCCTGCAGAAATTTGAACAAAGCATGTTGCATATTTTACAAGAAATTACTGAAAAATGCTAAAAGATTTTAACATATACGACTTTCCAATCTTATCTTTGCCTCCTGAGAAGCGTTTGATCAGTACCATCAATGCATATTCCTATAATCTTACTAAAAAAGATCCTTATTTTAAAGAAGCCTTGTTACATTCAGATGTGTTGATTCCTGATGGGGTAGGGATTGTTTGGGCAGTAAAACGTTTAATTGGCAAAAAAATTAAAAAAATAGCTGGAGCAGATTTGTTTTTTTATGAAATGCGTAGATTGGAAAAGATTGGAGGCAAGTGTTTTTTCTTAGGGAGTACAGAGGAGACTTTGTCTAAAATACGAAAAAGAGCAAGAAAAGAATTTCCGAATGTAACACTAAATACCTTTTCTCCACCTTTTAGTTCAGGTTTTTCGGAAGAAGAAAATCTGGAGATATTAGAAAAAATAAATACCTTTAAACCCGACGTATTGTTTGTTGGAATGACAGCTCCCAAACAAGAAAAGTGGACCTATACCCATTTTAACAGTTTAGAAGTGGGGCATGTCTGCAGCATTGGTGCTGTTTTTGATTTTTATGCAGGGACAATCCGAAGAGCCCCAAGGTGGATGATTAATGTAGGTTTGGAATGGCTGTATCGTTTTGTCAAAGAGCCCAGAAGAATGTGGAAGCGTTATTTGTTGGGAAACCTCATTTTTATAATGGGTGTTTTAAAAGAAAAATTAATCAAACAAAAATTTCATGAATAAAAAAACAGCCTTTATTACAGGAGTAACCGGTCAAGACGGTGCTTATTTAAGTGAGTTTTTATTAAAAAAAGGATATGTCGTTCACGGGATGAAACGGAGGTCCTCTCTATTCAATACCGACCGGATTGACCATTTATATCAAGACCCGCATATAGAAGATCGAAATTTTATTTTGCATTATGGCGATATGACTGACAGCACCAATATTACCCGTTTGATCAAGGAAATTCAACCTGACGAAATCTATAATTTGGCAGCCATGAGTCATGTACACGTTTCTTTTGAAACGCCTGAATATACGGCAAATGCAGACGCTTTAGGAACCCTTCGTATTTTAGATGCTGTTCGCTTGCTCGGGCTAGAAAAAAAGACCCGTATTTATCAGGCATCTACTTCAGAACTCTACGGGAAGGTACAAGAAGTTCCGCAGTCAGAAACGACGCCTTTTTATCCGAGATCGCCGTATGCGGTGGCTAAGATGTACGCCTATTGGATTACGGTAAATTATCGGGAGGCTTATGGAATGTACACTTGTAATGGCATTTTGTTTAATCACGAATCTCCTTTGCGAGGAGAAACCTTCGTTACTCGAAAAATTACCAGAGCAGCTTCGAGAATTGCTTTGGGCCTGCAAGACCAGTTGTATTTAGGGAATTTAGACGCCAAGCGAGACTGGGGACACGCCAAAGATTACGTGCGAATGATGTGGATGATCTTACAGGCAGACAAGGCAGAAGACTGGGTAATTGCCACAGGAAAAACCACTTCTGTTCGTGATTTTGTGCGTATGAGTTTTGCAGAACTCGGTATTGATTTAGAATTTAAAGGGCAAGGGGTCACTGAAAAAGCCTATGTGTCAGCTTGTCACAATCCAGATTATCAACTAGAAATTGGCAAGGAAGTTCTCGCTGTAGATCCAAAGTATTTCAGGCCTACTGAGGTTGATTTGCTAATTGGAGATCCGACAAAAGCAAATGAAAAATTGGGCTGGATTCCTGAATACGATTTGGGGGCTTTGGTAAAAGACATGATGGAGAGTGATATAAAATTGATGAAAAAAGAGCAATTTTTAAAAGAAGGCGGGTACCAAACCATGAATTATTTTGAATAATAAGGCTTGATTGTTTAGAACTTTTTTAAGGAAGAAAATGAATAAAGATTCAAAAATATATATTGCAGGGCACAGAGGATTGGTAGGAAGTGCCATTCTAAAGAACCTAAAAGAAAAAGGGTATACAAATTTTGTTACAAGAACCCATCGTGAATTGGACCTGACAGATACCAGTGCCGTGGCAGCTTTTTTTGAAAAGGAAAAACCTGAGTATGTGTATTTGGCAGCGGCCAAAGTAGGAGGGATTGTAGCCAATAACGTATACAGGGCAGATTTTATATACGAAAACCTGATGATTCAAAATAATGTGATCCATCAATCTTATATACACGGGGTAAAAAAGTTGTTGTTTTTGGGGAGTACCTGTATTTATCCGAAAAACGCTCCGCAACCTATGTCTGAAGACAGTTTGTTGACAGGAGTTTTGGAATATACCAATGAACCTTATGCCATTGCTAAAATAGCAGGGATAAAGATGTGTGAAAGTTATAATTTGCAATACGGCACTAATTTTATAGCTGTAATGCCGACCAATTTATACGGGCCAAATGACAATTTTAATTTGGAAACTTCGCATGTATTACCTGCATTGCTTCGTAAGGCCCATTTGGGAAAAGCATTAGAAAATAATGATTGGGATACTTTGCGAACGGATCTAAACAAACTTCCTATAGGGTGTGTAAATGGGAGCTCAAGCGAGTCAGAAATTATAGGGGTTTTAAATGAGTATGGCATTCGATTTAACGAAAATCAACCTTCAAAAGTTTCTATTGAAATATGGGGTAGTGGAAGGCCCATGCGAGAATTTTTATGGTCCGAAGACATGGCAGATGCTTGCGTATTTATCATGGAAAATCGAGATTTTAAGGATACCTATGCTACTTCTTCTGATTTGGAAATCAGAAACACCCATATCAATATCGGTACAGGAACAGACATCCGTATTAAGGACCTCGCTCGTACCATTGTTGAAACCATTGGTTTTAAGGGAGCATTGTATTTTAATACCGAAAAACCTGATGGCACCCTAAAAAAACTCACGAATTCCTCCAAATTACACGATCTGGGCTGGAAGCACAAGATTAATCTAAAAAAAGGAATACAAATGATGTACGATTACTATCTAAAGTAGTCTTACGACGAATTTTATATTTTTGTAAAATGAACATCATCAAAACCTCCATTCCAGACGTTTTACTATTTGAACCCAAAGTTCTGGGGGATAAGCGCGGTTATTTTACAGAAACTTTTAGGCAAGATCTTATAGAACAACACATTGGTAAGGTACATTTCGTTCAGGACAACGAATCTTTTTCTTCTTATGGAGTTCTTCGGGGCCTACACTTTCAAAAACCCCCTTTTGCACAAGGCAAGTTGGTGCGTGTTTTACAAGGCGAAGTACTGGATGTGGCGGTAGACATTCGCGCAGGTTCGCCTACTTATGGGCAGCATGTAGCAGTTCAGCTTTCTGATGAAAACAAACGTCAATTATGGGTGCCAAGAGGTTTTGCCCACGGTTATGTTGTATTGAGTAAAACAGCTTTATTTGCTTACAAATGTGACAATTATTATACACCAAGTCATGAGGGAGGAATTCCGTGGGATGATCCGAGCATTGCCATTGATTGGTCCTTATCAAAAGAACAGATTCAATTGTCAGAAAAAGACAAAAACCACCCCTCATTTGCATCAGTTAAAGATTTTTTATACAAAGAATTTAAATCTTAAGATTTTAGCCTAATGAATATATTGGTAACAGGAGCAAAGGGGCAATTAGGGACTGAAATTAAGAAACAGGCTTCTCTATATAAAAAATGGCATTTTATATTTTGTGATTCCTCAGATTTAGAGATTACAGATATAGCTGCTATTGACACATTGGTCAAACAAAAAGGTATTAATGCGATTGTTAATTGTGCCGCTTATACCGCAGTAGATCTTGCCCAAACAAATGAAAAACAGGCTTATGCGGTAAATGCAACGGGAGCAGAAAATTTGGCAAAGCTCGCAAGTCAATTTCAGTTAAAATTCATACATATTTCTACCGATTTTGTATTTGATGGAACTTCGAGTACGCCTTATACGGAAACAGATACCCCAAATCCACTGTCTGTTTATGGCAAAACAAAATTGGCTGGAGAACAGGCAGTTTTAAGCCTATGTCCAGAGGCAATTATTCTCAGAACTTCTTGGTTGTACTCGGCTTATGGGCGTAATTTTGTCAAGACTGTACAAAGTTTGGCAAGGGAACGAGATTCGTTAAACATGGTTTCAGATCAAATAGGCACGCCAACTTGGGCAAATGACCTGGCAAGTGCGGTTTTAATTATTTTAGCTAAATTAGGGCTCGGTAATAAGTGTAAAGGCATTTATCATTATGCGAATGAAGGAAAGGTCTCTTGGTATAATTTTGCAGTTGAAATTATAGAACAATCTGCGCTGCAATGCGAAGTGCATCCTATCAAAACAGAAGCATATCCAACAGCTGCTGTAAGACCTGCTTTTAGTGTGTTGGATACGACAAAGATTAAGAGAGATTTTGGTGTTCAGATTCCTTTTTGGAAACGCAGTCTGGAGAGGTGTTTGACACAGATAACAAATTAATAAAAAATAGTAGAATGAATTTGGAGGATAAGTGTATTTTAATAACAGGAGGCGCAGGCTTTATAGGGTCACATGTCGTTCGGTTGTTGGTCAATAAATATCCGAATTATACAATTGTCAATTTAGACAAATTGACCTATGCAGGAAACTTGGCGAATTTAAAAGATGTGGAAAACAAACCCAATTACGAATTTGTAAAAATGGATATTGTCGATGCCGAAGCAGTCGGTCAGTTGTTTGAAGAAAAGCAGTTTGACGGAGTGATTCATTTAGCAGCCGAGTCGCATGTAGACCGATCCATTGCCGATCCGACTGATTTTGTCTTTACCAATGTGATTGGAACCGTTAACTTAATCAATGCTGCCAGGAGTATTTGGAAAGAAGACTTTGCCGACAAGTTGTTTTATCACATTTCCACCGATGAGGTGTATGGTTCTTTGGAAAAAGAGGGACTGTTTACAGAAAAAAGTTCTTATGACCCGCACAGTCCGTATGCTGCTTCTAAGGCGAGTTCAGATCATTTTGTAAGGGCTTTCTACGATACTTATGGATTGCCTGTTATTATTTCAAATTGTTCAAATAATTACGGATCGTATCAATTTCCAGAAAAATTGATTCCTTTATTTATCAATAATATAAAAAACAAGCAGCCCCTTCCTGTTTACGGTAAAGGTGAAAACATCAGAGATTGGTTGTGGGTCGAAGACCATGCCCGTGCGATTGATGTGATCTTCCACAGCGGAAAAATAGGAGAAACGTATAATATAGGAGGTCATAATGAATGGACCAATTTAGATTTAATCAAGTTGATCTGTTCTGTAATGGATAAAAAATTAGGAAGAGAAAAAGGGAGTTCGGAAGCGTTAATTCGTTATGTAAAAGATAGACCAGGCCATGACCTGCGTTATGCGATTGATGCCACCAAACTCAAAAATGACTTGAATTGGATGCCGAGTTTGCAATTTCAGGAAGGTCTTGAAAAAACCATTGACTGGTATTTGGAAAATGAGACATGGATCAACAATGTTACCAGTGGTAATTATCAAGAATACTACGAAAAACAGTACGTAAGTCGGTTATAAACTTACAGACGATTAAAATTAAATAAAGTGAAAGGAATTATTTTAGCAGGAGGTTCAGGGACCCGTTTGTATCCGGTTACCAAAGGAATTTCAAAACAATTGTTACCGGTTTATGACAAGCCCATGATTTATTATCCGCTAAGCACCCTAATGTTGGCAGGAATTAAAGAGATACTGATCATTTCAACACCTCAAGACACGCCTCTTTTTGAGCATCTTTTAGGTACAGGGGCACAATGGGGGCTACAGTTGTCTTATAAAGTACAGGTGTCTCCAGATGGTTTGGCACAAGCTTTTATAATTGGAGAAGAATTTATTGGTAATGATGATGTTTGTTTGGTATTGGGAGATAATATTTTTTATGGACACGGATTTCCAGATCTTTTAAAGGGGGCTATAAAAACAGTTGAAGAAGAAAATAAAGCGAGTATTTTTGGTTATTATGTCAATAATCCTGAGCGATATGGTGTTGCAGAATTTGATTCAGTTGGTAATGTGATAAGTATTGAAGAAAAGCCTAAAGTTCCAAAATCGAATTATGCGGTAGTGGGCCTGTATTTTTATCCGAATTCGGTTGTTGAAACGGCAAAAAAAGTAAAACCTTCTAAACGGGGGGAGTTGGAAATAACCGCTGTAAACGAAAGTTATCTGGATAAAAAACAATTAAAAATGAATTTGCTTGGACGTGGGTTTGCTTGGCTTGATACAGGAACGCATCAATCTTTGTTAGAGGCTTCTAACTATATTGAAACTATACAAAACAGACAAGGTCTAATGGTTTCTTGTTTGGAGGAGATCGCTTGGCGAAAAGGTTGGATTACGGACCATCAACTCAAAAAACTCGCTCTAAAATTAGATAAAAACAGTTACGGAGCATATTTATTAAAATTGTTACAGTAAGAATTAGATTTTTTTTAAATTTGCATTGAGATTTAAACACACACAATAATTGTCTAAAAAAATTGTTTTAAATAAAGATTATAAGTTATAAGATAGATTAAACAGTGCAAACAATTATCATTTTTTAGGATTTTGAAATCAGATAAACACCCCCTTAGTAAACCAGTCATTTCAATTGTTACAGTAGGAATGAACCACCTGAAATTTTTAGACGCCCTTTTAAAGTCTCTTTATATAGACAGTCGTCCGTCGGTTAATTTTGAAATGATTTATGTAGATAATTGCTCCGAGGACCAGAGTGTTTCTTTTATTAAAAAGAACTATCCCGAGGTTTTAGTATTTACAAACAAGTCGGTAAAGGGCTTTGCTGAAAACAATAATTTTGGCGTTCGCAAATCTTCAGGGGAGTACATCGCGATTATCAATCCAGATGTCGTTTTATTAGACAATTGTATTGATAAATTATATCAGTATTTTAAATCAAATCCGAATACTGGAATTCTCGTTCCAAAATTGTTAAATCCAGATCATTCTATTCAGTTTTCAGTAAGAAACTTTATGTCTGCTAAAATATTTTTCTGGCGACTATTAACTGACGGAAATGATCATGCCTCTAATAAAATTATCCAAGAGTATTTGTTAAAAAACAGAGATGCTGAAAAAACTCAATTTGTCGATTGGGCAGTTGGGGCATCTTTTTTTATGTCTAAATCTTTTTTTGAAGAATTGGGAGGGTTTGATGAAGATTATTTTTTATATGTAGAAGATCAAGATATTTGTTTGCGTTCATGGAAAAAGGGGCGACCAGTAACATACTTTCCAGAGTCAATAATGACTCATAATTATTTAAAGGGAAGTGCGCGATTTGGGAAAAAGAAATGGTATCATTTTAAAAGCCTGGTCGTTTTTTTTATGAAACATGGGTTTTATGTAAGAAGTATGAAAAATAATTCCCCGTCCTTGATACTAACCGTCAAAAATTAATCATATCTTTATATATGTTTTAAAAGTTAAATGAGTTTTTGACAAGGATTTTCTTCGTTTTTTAAAGTTTTAATGAAGTTTGTTTTCTTATTTTCTTAAAAAAAACATCTTATTTCCTTAAAAGAAGGGGGTTTTTTTAATTTTTTTTTTTTTTTGTAAAAAAAGACCCTAACTTCCTCAAAAAACATATTACTTTGCTAAAAAAATTAAGTGTTATTATTTATGAAAAGATATAGATATAAGAAGAGTTTTTTGCCTTTTTTGATTGCCCTTGGTGATATTATTTTGTGTTTTCTTTCTTTTTTATTGGCTCGCTTTATTGTTTTTGAAGGGAGTTTTCCTGATGCGAATCTGTACGAGATGTTGTTTTGGGGAGTCTCAGTGACTTGGTTGTTATTGTGTTTAAGATTTGATTTCTACAATTTTCCTAGGATCTTATTTATTCATAAAATTGTTTCAAAAAATATATATATAATTTTTTTTTATATATTTATAGTAGCAGGTTCTCTCTTTATTGTTTCAACTGCTGAATTTTCGAAAGCTTTTTTAGGAATTGCTTTACTGTTCTTTTCTTTTTCACAAATTTTATGGAGGGTTTTTGTTATTGTTTTTTTACGGTTTTACCGTAAGAAAGGGCATAATCTTCGAAAGGTTTTGATTGTTGGAGTTAATAATGAGAACATGTCAAATTTGATTGAAAAAGTATACCTTAATCCCGAATATGGCTATAAAATTTCAGGGTTATTTACTGATGTTGATGATTTTTGCATGAATTTCAGCCAATGTTTCAAAGGAAAATTGTCAGAAGTTTTCAGCTTTTTAAATAAAAATACTGTAGATGAGATTGTTATATCCTTGTCTAATCGTAAAAGCGAGTTGATTAACAATTTGCTGAAATTTTCAGATAATAATCTGATTCGTGTATCTATTGTTCCTGAATTTTCGGAGCATCTATCTCATTCGTTTTCAATAGACTACATACAGAATGTTCCTATTATGAAAATTAGAAAGGAACCATTAGAAGTTTTGTCAAACAGGGTTTTTAAACGATTTTTTGACATTATGTTTTCTTTAGCTACAATTGTTTTTATTTTTTCATGGTTGTTCCCAATTATTGTAATCATTATAAAAATAACAAGTAGGGGTCCTGTGTTTTTTGTGCAAGAAAGAACAGGGAAAAAAGGACTTCCTTTTAGATGTTACAAGTTTAGAAGTATGTATGTCAATAAAAATTCAGATACTTTACAGGTAACAAAAGGAGATGTTAGAATTACTCCGTTTGGTGCTTTTATGCGAAGGACCAGTATAGATGAATTTCCTCAGTTTTTTAATGTATTGTTTAATCATATGTCCTTGATAGGTCCTCGTCCTCATATGTTAAAACATACTGAAGAGTATCGAGGACTTGTAGATAAGTTTATGGTTCGTCATTTTGCAAAACCCGGTGTTACAGGTTGGGCTCAAGTGAATGGGTTTAGAGGGGAAATAAAGGAAGTAACAGACATGGTAAATAGAGCCAAAGCAGATATTTGGTATATTGAAAACTGGAGCTTTTTATTAGACCTCAAGATTATTTTTTATACGACACGGTTGATGCTTTTTGCTAAAGACAAGAATGCCTATTAAGGACCGTACAATCCAGTATAAAAATAAAATTACTGTAATTTTATAGTTACAAAGAAAAAAGATAGGTATATTCCGCTAGTTTTCAGAATAGAAATTGAAAGCATTATAGCGGTTGTTTTATGTTGAAAAAAATTATTATAACAGGTATTACAGGTTTTGTAGGAACCAATCTTTTAGATTATTTTTCAAAAGATTATGAAATTGTTGGTGTTTCACGTAAAGAACACCGTTCTAAAAATAGCATTTCATACGCCGCTCTTTCAGTTTCTTTATTAAATGAGTTTTCAGCCTTTATTCACCTTGCAGGAAAAGCACATGATATCAAAAAAACGGCTGATGAAAAAGATTATATTGAAGCGAATACCCAACTTACAAAAACGGTATTTAAGGAGTTTTTAGAGAGCGATTGTGAAGTTTTCATATATCTTAGTTCGGTGAAAGCTGCTGCAGATAGTGTACAAGGTGTTTTGGATGAATGTTTTGTTCCAAGGCCCTTAACCGCTTACGGAAAATCAAAGTTAGCAGCAGAGCAATACATTTTAGAACAAGACATCCCTAAAAATAAACGGGTATATATACTTCGCCCCTGTATGATTCACGGCCCTAACAACAAGGGCAATTTAAATGTGTTATACGGTTTTGTTTCTAAGGGGATTCCCTATCCTTTTGGAAGTTATAACAACCAACGCTCATTTGTGTCTGTAGAAAATTTGTGTTTTGTCATCAAAGAACTCATAGAAAACACTCATATTTCATCTGGGGTTTATCATGTAGCAGATGATGGCGCTTTGTCAACCAATGAATTGGTAAAAATCATTGGAGATACTATAGGAAAGCCTGTAAATATTTTGAAAATTCCCAAGTCGGTTGTTGTCATTCTGGCTAAAATAGGAGATCTGTTGCCTTTGCCAGTAAATTCGGAACGATTGCAAAAATTAACGGAGAGTTATGTAGTTTCTAACGCAAAAATAAAGAAGGCTATTGGAAAAGAGTTGCCGCTGAGTTTAAAAGACGGATTAAGGAAGACTTTGACGGCTTTTGGGTAGTTTGAACTTTAGGGTAAAAAGGAGAAAGTAAAGAGGAAGTAGGGTTTTTTAAATTTATAATTTACGATATGGATAAATACATTTTAGGATTTGCGCTGCTAAGTATGTTTTCTGTTATTTATCTGAGATTAGCTGAGTATTTTAACATTATTGACAAGCCTAATGAACGCAGTTCACATACTGTTCCAATTATTAGAGGAGGAGGAGTGTTGTTTTTAATTGCAGTATGGATTTTCTTTTTTATCGCAGATTTTCAATATCCTTATTTAGTTTTTGGGGTTTCTCTAATAGGGGGAATTAGTTTTATAGATGATTTAAAAACATTGAGTTCTAAAATTCGATTGCCTTTTCAGTTTTTTGCTATTTTTTTGATTTTAGCACAAGTAGGATTGTTTAGTTCGGCGTGGTGGATGATAGGAATTTTGTCTGTTTTAGGAGTGGGTTTTATAAACATTTACAATTTTATGGATGGTATCAACGGTATTACAGGACTGTATAGTTTGGCAGTTTTATCTGGATTTTATGCCATAAATATGCATGAACCTATTGTAAATTCAGATTTATTGATATACATAGCACTATCTTTACTGGTATTTGGCTATTATAATTTTAGAAAGAAAGCTCGTTTTTTTGCGGGAGATGTTGGAAGTATCTCTATTGCCATTGTATTTTTCTTTTTAGGAGCTGCTTTTATAAATGAATTGTCGTCACCACTTATTTTATTATTGGTTATTGTATACGCAGCAGATGCTATTAGCACAGTTTTTTATCGTATATTCATTGGCGAGTCCATTACAGAAGCACATCGACACCATATTTACCAAAAATTAGTAGATATTTTTGGAATTACACATCTTAAAATTTCTATAGGGTATGCCTTTTTACAAGTGCTTATAAATTATATAGTCTATAAAAGTTATGATTTTCCAAGATCCGCACAGTATAAAATTTTCTTTGGGATTATTCTTTTTTTTGAGATTTTATACTTAATCTTGTTTTTGGTTCTGAATAAGCGAAAACATACGTTAAGTAAACTGTAATGATCTATAATAATGGCCTTAGAAGTTTGTAAAATAAGGCTATGTTAGAGATTCGTTTTCTTATTTGCTGTCTCGTAAAAAGTTTGTAATTAGGAGGTCCAATTAAAATGAATACTTATGGATAAACGCATTTATAGAGATTTTTTTCTTTTTTCTTTTTCTTTATTGTTTGCAGGTATTTATATTCCTCATTTTCTTTTTTATTTTTTTTCTAAAAATAAAAAAATAATTAATCAAGATCTTCGAGCCTACGCTACAAAAATTCACATTCGGTTATCTATTTTTTTTAGACTTCTCTTTTACCTTCATAATAATTCCTATTACAGGTCTATTTTTTATCATAGAATTGGACCCATACCTGCTTTTTTAATAAGTTGGTGGCGTCCTGGATGTAAGTATTTTGTGATTTCTAAAACCGCAAAAATAAAAGGGGGGTTCGTGGCAATTCATCCCTTTTCTACAATTATAAATGCGGAACATATAGGTGAAAATTTTAATTGCAGGCATCTTACCACGATAGGAAGTACCTTTGATAACTCTCAACGCCCCTCTATAGGAGATCATGTTGTATTGGGGTCTTCTGTAAGTATTATTGGTGGAATATCTATAGGAAACAATGTTGTAGTTGGTGCTGGTTCTGTCGTTGTGAACGATGTTCCTGACAATTGTATTGTAGTAGGTAACCCTTCTCGTATTGTTGAGAAAAAGTAAGGTTGGGGACAAGAGTAATAAAATATTAAAACATATTTGAACAACAGTGAATATTAAAAAACACGCTTCGATATTAGAAAATAGTATTTCCCTATTTTCATTAAAGGCTATTAATTTAGGTCTTTCCTTGTGGTTGATTCCCTTTCTTATTTTAAGGGTAGGATTACATAATTATGGTTTATACGCTTTTGCAATGTCGTTGATCTTGTTTTTTGTAAATCTTTTAAATTATGGATTTAATTTAGCAACTGTCAGAGAAATTGCTAAAATTAAAGGAGATAGGTCTAGGTTACAGAGCATTTTTAATGAAATACTTTCTGTCAAGTTGGTATTGTTTGTAGGCTTGTTTTTCCTTTTTTTGATGTTGGTCTTTTTAGTTCCAAAATTTGAAGAACAAAAAACCCTGTATCTCTTTTCTTCCCTTTTGTTATTTGGTGATTTGTTTTCTTTGCGTTGGTTTTTTATGGGTTTAGAGAAGATGAAATACATTGCCCTGATACATTTGTTAGGCACTGTCATCTTTGTTTTATTGGTCATTCAATTTGTGAATTTTCATGAAGATTACAGTAGAATTCCACTCTACGAAGGAATAGGAATGAGTATTTCTACAATAGTTTCCTTTGTATGGGTAATCAAGGTCTATAAAATAAAGATAAAACTTATTTCACTGTCAGCTATTTACAGTTATTTAAGACAGAATTTTAGTTCTTTTATAAATTTATTGTTGCCCTCAACTTACGGAATCAGTATCGTTTTTTTGGTCGGCGTTTTTGGTTTGCCCTATCAGGTGAGTTTGATGCAGATTGGTGTAAAATTTACAGCGGCTTTTTCAACAGCCAATAATATTTTGACCAATGTGTTTTACCCCATTGTAAATCGAAGGAAAACAGCTATGTTTTCCACTCGTTCCATATTGTTAGGAGTCGGAATTATGTTGAGTTCTTCCATGTATATTTTTGCTGATTATTTGATTTCTAATTGGTTGACATTTGAGAATTCTACGGAACTTGAAAACACCGTTAAAATAATTGAGATTTTAAGTCCGATTCCTTTTTTGATGGCTTTAATCTCAGCTTATGGTGTCAATGGATTGTTAACGGATTACAAAGACAAGTTGTTTAGTGCAATTACTTTGGTGTCTACGCTGAGTATGGTGATCAGTGCCTGTTATTTGATTCCAGAATATCCTATATTTGGGGGGGCTATTTCCTTTTTAATCGGGAGGTTTATTTACGCAGGGGCTTCTTATTACTTCTTTAAAAAACAAAAAATATAGTTTACAGTGATGTCGTTATTTATAAATGGTTTTGCATTTTTATTATTGATTTTTTACAACGTTTATTCGTTGAGATTATCACTTAAAAAAATAGGGCTTCTATTTTTTAAAAGAGGTCTTGTTTTACTTGGACTTGTCCACTTTTCAGCTTGTTTTTTCTTTGCGTTTTTTCTCGATCGGTTAGATACGATTAAAGATCCGCACGATTTCTATGAAATGGCAGCTGAAGCGACCAATTGGTTTGAAATATTCGGGTTTGGACACAATTTTATTTCTTTTACAGTTTATCCTTTGGTCAAATTGGGTTTTGCCATAGAACTTTTGTTCTTTTTATTTGCCACGATTAGTTTTAAAGGCTTCTTGATTTTATCTGAGTTGCTTCAATCAGTGAGACTTTCTTCATTAAACAAGTTCTTATTTTTATTTTTTTTGTTGCCAACCATACACATCTGGACTGCCATGTTTGGAAAGGAAGCACTGCTTTTTTTTGCAGGGGTCTTACTTCTTAAAAAAATGGGTTTAAAAAAATACGACAGTGCATTTATTATTTCTTTGCTCTTGTTTTTCTTTATTAGACCACACGCTTTTTTTGTGCTGCTATTCAGTGTTTTATTCGTAATCTATTTAGATTCAACGAGCTTAAAAAAAACCAAGCAAATCATTTTTGGGGTCTGTGTTTTGTCTGTTTTTGTATTCTTGCCAGCCAGTCTCCTCTTTTTTTTAAAAATAGATCAATTGGACCCAAACAGTATTATCGCGTTTAAAGAATTTCTTTTAGACTTTGGTTCTAAAGCAGGAGGATCAACGCCAATAAGTATTCATGAAACGACCATTTTTAGCAGAATTGGCTATTTATTGTTGATGCCATTGCCGTTTATTTATGAACTGAACAGTAAGGTTCAATATTTGGCGGCCTTTGAGAATATATACTATCTCACTGTTTTTATCTGTGTTGGAATTAATTTCATCAAACATCGATTTTCCTACAACAATTTATCTAATGATTTAAAATTTGCCTTGATCTCCAGCTTGCTGATGATTCTTCTTTTCGCTTCTTATTTATATAATTTAGGTCTTGGTAATAGAATGCGAATTATGTTTTTGCCCTATTTATTTTATTTTTTAATTAAAGCGATAGGTTTTAAAAGTTTTAAAGCCTAAAAACACAGGGGTCATTTCTTTATAAATGTTATAACAAGGACCTTATCATCTAAGGGCTAACCAGTAAATTTTCATTAATTTTAAAAAAAATCACAGTTTTTTTTAATAAACTGTGATTTTTATTTTATTAAAACATTAAGAATAATATAAAAAAAGGTAAATTTACCCGTTTATTTTTTATAAAGCACCAGGTTTTTTTAAGAAACAGTTTTGTAATTTAACCATGATTAAGTCCTATTTTTTTAAATCTACTAAAAAAAACGCCCCCAGATGGCTGGTATTATTCATTGATGTTTTTCTGGTTCTTCAAACGTTCGTTGTAGCTTATTTTATTTACAAAGATTTTTCTTTTAGGTTCGATGTAATTCAGGTGATTTCCAGACTTCCGGTTATTGCTGTTTTTGCATTGTTTAGTTTTTTAATTGTAGGTTCTTATAGAGGGCTCATTAGATATACAGATACAAACGATGCCTTGAATATATATACAGGGGTGAGTTTACTTTCAACCATGTTGGTTATTGTTGTTTTGATTTCTAGAAATTTTTATCCGACTCAAATTTTAAGGATTCCAATAGTGGTTCTTATAATTCATTATTTATTAAATGTCATTTTATTAATAACGAGTAGGTATGTTTTTAAATGGTTGTATAGAAAACTTGTTTCGAATTTACATAAATTCAATCCGGTTTTAATCTATGGCGCTGGTGAAATGGGAATGACCATGTGTTCGACCTTACAAAAAGACGTTGCAAACACCTATCGTGTTGTTGGGTTTATAGATGATGACCTTAATAAAAAAGGAAAAACAATCAATAGGTTGCCCATATTAAACCGGTCATTTGTAACAAAAGATTTTTTAGAAAAAAATGAGATTGGTGAAATTATTATTGCTATTCCCAACATTGATCCCAGTTATTTGTTGGAGATCGTTGATGAAATGTATGCTTTAGGTGTTGAAGTAAAAATAGCTCCAAAGTTTTCACAGTGGGCAGAAGGAAATTTTAGTGTTGGGCAAATAAAGCAAGTTAAAATTGGAGATTTATTAGAACGTACACCAATCCATTTAGATAACCCCCTTGTTAGTGAGGAACTTAATAATAATACTGTGTTTATTACGGGTGCAGCGGGTTCTATTGGAAGTGAAATAGCTATGCAAGTTGTTTTATATCAGTGTAAGCAAGTAGTCCTAATTGATCAGTCTGAGTCGGCTTTGTATGATTTACAACAAGAATTAAACAGGAATAATAATCAGAATTGGATTGTTAAAGTAGCGGATATAAGAGATTTGGATTGTATGGAGGCTTTATTTGAGACTTATCGCCCAAATATAATTTTTCATGCGGCCGCATATAAACACGTGCCTCTGATGGAAGACAATCCGTATGAAGCAGTAAAAATTAATGTAAATGGCACCAAGATTATTGCAGATTTAGCCTTAAAACACCAAGTTCAAAAATTTGTATTAGTGTCTACTGATAAAGCAGTAAACCCGACTAATGTCATGGGTGCTAGTAAAAGGGTTGCTGAAATGTATATTACTTGTATGAATAAAAAAGCAGCAGGTATTACCAAATTTATTACGACTCGTTTTGGCAATGTATTGGGATCCAATGGTTCTGTAATACCACTGTTTAAAAGGCAGATTGAAACAGGGGGCCCTTTGACATTGACCCATAAAGAAATTACGCGTTATTTTATGACAATTCCAGAAGCTTGTCAGTTGGTAATCGAGGCTGGAGCTATGGGAAAAGGAGGTGAAATTTTTGTTTTTGACATGGGCACCCCTGTAAAAATATTTGATTTAGCTAAGAAATTGATACATCTATCAGGGTTGGAATATCCAAGAGATATAGATATTAAAATTACGGGTTTACGACCTGGAGAGAAATTATATGAGGAATTATTAAATACGACTGAAAATACGATTCCAACGCATCATGAAAAAATTCTGATAGGAAAGTTTCCAGAGTCAGACTGTCAAAATATTAATCAGCAGATAGGATTATTATGTAAAGAAAATTCTGTGAAAAACATTAAAGAGACGGTTCGAAGAATAAAAAGTATTGTACCTGAATACAAATCGGAAAATTCTGTGTTTTCAAATTTGGACACGGTTTAAAACACTCAAAAAATCACGTCATATAAACTTAGTTGTGTCGCTGATATTTAATCCTTAAATTTTTGTAAAAACTGTAAAATGTTTGGCTCATATTGAGTAAATTTGCGCCGGCAAACAAGGCTATTTTTGTAAATTCAACGCCTATAAGATGAAACGAATCACCACTTTTTTGTTTAGCACCCGCCTCATGGCGGTTTTGTTCGTTGTTTTTGCTAGCGCCATGGGTGCAGCCACTTTTATAGAAAATGACTACGGCACCCAAACTGCAAAAGCACTGGTGTACAATTCCTGGTGGTTTGAAGGGATACTCCTTTTGTTTGTTGTTAATTTTTTCGGGAATATTTTTAGATATCGCTTGTACAAAAAAGAGAAATGGGCGGTATTGTTATTTCACCTCTCATTTATTTTAATCTTAATCGGTGCGGGAATCACACGTTATATCAGTTACGAGGGAATTATGCCCATTAAAGAAGGAGAGACTTCAAAGGTGTTTTTTTCAGAACACAACTACTTAAAAATCACTCTTGATAACAACAAAGAACAACGTGTGTTGTCCGATAAATTGCTCTTGTCTGCTTGGGGGAAAAATAACTATGTTTACGATACAGATTTCAGAGGGCAAGACGTTCGTTTTAATTTGACCAAATACGTTCCGAATGCCTATAGTAAATTTGTAGAGAATGAATCGGAAGATCTTTATTTGCACTTTGTAGAATCTAGTGATGGAAAGCGTCACGATCATTATATCAAAAGAGGAACCCTTGAAAATATTCACGGAATTCTCGTCGGTTTCGAGCACATAGAAAATGCCCTTATTAATTTTGAATTTCAAGGCGAACAATTAAAAATAAGGTCGCAATCGGCAGGGACCTTTTTAAGAATGGCGGACCAAGTACAAGGGACGATTGCTAAAGACACCCCAGACAATTTTAATTATCTGAGTTTGTATAGCATTGCAGGGCTTAGTTTTGTCGTTCCTAAACCACCTTTAAATGGTTTAATGGAAACTGCCTCTGGTAGTAAAGATGATTATCCAGAAGACCAGCTTACGTTTGAGGTTCGTACGGCAGGTCAACAAAGAACTATTGTTATCAGCGGTGGTCAATACACGACAAATCCACCTGAGCAATTTAGTTTAGGAGGGCTAAATTTTAGAGTAGCCTATGGTTCTAAAGAGCTGGAACTTCCTTTTTCGATTAAATTAAATGATTTTCAATTAGAAAAATATCCTGGTTCTGAAAGCGCTATGTCTTACGCCAGTGAAATAACGGTCATAGATTCTAAGGAAACTTTTGATTTTAGAATTTATATGAATCACATCTTGGACCACAGCGGTTATAGATTTTTTCAATCGAGTTATAATATCACTCCAGAATATGAAGAAACCCACTTATCTGTAAACCATGATTATTGGGGAACGCTTGTAACTTATCTCGGATACTTTTTACTCTACACAGGCTTAATTCTTATCTTATTTGTCAAAAATACTCGTTTTTCATATCTGAGAAAACAATTGCAAAAAATTCAAAAGAAAAAAAGTCTGTTGGTGATGCTATTATCATTGGGAATCACCGCCCAAATTTTTGCAAAAAGCGAAACACAATCACCTCGTCAACACCACCAAACAATATTGACCATTGAGCAAATTGATTCTTTGTTAATTGAGAATGCAGTAGCTAAATTTCATGCAGAAAAGTTTAGTGAATTGGTCATTCAAGATGCTGGAGGTCGTATGAAACCCATTCATACTTTTGCTTCTCAGCTTTTGCGAAAGGTTAGTAAAAAAGACAGTTATAAGGGGCTTAGTGCCAGTCAAGTATTTCTTTCAATTTTAGAAAATCCGAAGTTTTGGTTTCAAGTACCTCTTATTTATTTAGAAAGAGGGAATGACAAATTAAGGCTCGAACTCGGAATTGATTCTTCTGAAAAACACGCCAGATTAATCGATTTTATAGATGATGAAGGAGGTTATAAAATAAAAAAAATCGTAGAAAAAGCACAAAAGAAAAACATACAGAGCAAGTTTGAAAAAGATGTCATCAATGTAGATAGGCGAGTAGGATTGCTGTATTCTGCCATCGGGGGAGCTGTTTTGAAGATTTTTCCTATTCCAAATGATCTTAATGACAAATGGGTTTCTCAACCCGAGTTATTTACTGCAAATTTTTCCGGAATAGATTCGGTTTTTGTAAGGCAAATTTTACCTATCTATATTCAGACCTTACAAGAGGCTAAAACCACAAGTGATTATACGGAATCGAATACCATACTCGAGGGGATTAAAAATTTCCAAAAAAAGCACGGATCAGCAGTATATCCTTCTCAAGAAAAAATACAATGGGAGATTTGGTATAACAAATACAACCTTTTTAAAAGCTTGTTTAAATACTTTATGTATGTGAGTTTGTTGTTGTTTGTTCTAGTTATATACAGAATTTTTAAGTCATCTAAGACACTAAATTTTCTAATTAAGATATCGATTGGCATTGTCATTCTTTTATTTACAGCACATACTGCTGGTTTGGTACTTCGCTGGTTTATCAGTGGGCACGCCCCGTGGAGTAACGCTTATGAATCGATGATCTACGTAGCTTGGGCAACGATGTTGTTTGGGTTGTTATTCGGTAAAAGATCGACATTGACCATTGCAGCAACTGCTTTTTTGAGCTCTATGATTTTAATGATCGCTCATTGGAATTGGATGGACCCTGAAATTGCTAATTTGGTTCCTGTTTTAAATTCCTACTGGTTGATGATTCACGTTGCTATAATCGTTGCGAGTTATGGGCCTTTTGCCCTCGCCATGATTTTAGGAGTGATAACTTTATTTTTAATGGGATTAATCACTGCTGAAAATAAAGAAAAGTTAACACTTACGCTCAAAGAATTAACAATCATAAATGAAATGTCTATGACAGTTGGTTTGGTCATGTTGACGATTGGTAATTTTTTAGGAGGCATGTGGGCGAATGAGAGTTGGGGTCGCTACTGGGGTTGGGATCCTAAAGAAACATGGGCCTTGATTAGTATTATGGTATATGCCTTTGTTTTACACACACGCTTGATTCCAGGTCTTCGCAGCAGATTTAATTTTAATCTTTTATCTGTCCTTGCATTTTCTTCTATTATGATGACCTATTTTGGGGTGAATTTTTACTTGTCTGGTCTGCATTCCTATGCAAGTGGAGATAAAATCATCACTCCAAACTTTGTTTATTATTCTTTTGTGGCTATTGGGGTACTAGCTGTATGGGCTTATGTAAAACCCGTGTCTATTATAAAAAATAGATTTTAAAGTTAGATTTCTTTTTATTCTCTCCTTCTTAAACTTTGCAAACCCTATCAAAAACTGTAAATTTGTTTTTTTAGATAAATAAAGCGATAGAAAACACTGCTTTTAATTAATATAGATAATAAATTATGTTTAGCAAATATATCAAATTGGTCATTGCATTGGGAATATCTGTTTGGGCAGTATTCCAATTTATAGATGAGAACATTATGAATGGAATCTCAATTTTGTTTTTAGCAGGAATTTTCGTTTTCTTTTATTTTAAGAATGAGTTTCTTTTATTGGCCTTTTTACAAATAAGGAAGCAAAATTTTTCTGGAGCTCAAAAATGGCTTGCCTATATTAAAAATCCTTCAAGCGCTTTGAGGAAACCTCAAGAAGCTTATTATTATTTTTTACAAGGTTTAATGATGAGTCAAACGAGTATGACACAGGCGGAGAAACTCTTTAAAAAAGCACTTTCACTAGGCTTGTCTATGAATCATGATATTGCCATGGCTAAATTAAATTTGGCGGGTGTAGCCATGCATAAGCGAAGAAAACGAGAAGCGACAACCTTGTTAAATGAAGCAAAAAAATTAGACAAACACGGTATGTTGACCGATCAGATTAAAATGATGAAACAGCAAATGAAAAAGATATAACCTTAAACAAAGGAATATTTTTTGTATAAACCCTTTTAATTTGAGCTCAGAACGAATTATTTTAGGAATTGACCCGGGAACAACCATTATGGGTTTTGGACTCATTAAAGTGGTGAAAAAAGAGATGGAATTTATTCAAATGAATGAGTTGTTATTACAAAAATACAAGGATCCTTATACTAAGTTACAGCTGATTTTTGAGAGAACCCTTGAATTGATAGACACCTATCATCCAGATGAAATTGCTATTGAGGCACCTTTTTTCGGCAAAAATGTACAATCCATGTTAAAGTTAGGACGAGCCCAAGGAGTAGCCATGGCAGCGGGTTTGTCACGAGAAATTCCCATTACAGAATACCTGCCTAAAAAAATAAAAATGGCCATTACAGGAAATGGAAATGCCAGTAAAGAACAGGTAGCTAAAATGTTACAAAGTCTTTTAAAACTAAAGAATTTGCCAAAAAATTTAGATGCAACAGATGGTTTGGCTGCTGCAGTTTGTCATTTTTATAATAGTAATGTACGAGTGGGGGTTAATAATTACAGTGGATGGGCCTCTTTTGTAAAAGAGAATTCTAATAAAGTCAATAAGGCAAGATAACTTGAGATAATAAGTAAGGTAATTCTGAGTGCTTTTTTAAAGAGGAACCCTAGATATTAAAATTGACGTGCTTTGTCAAGCATTATAAAATCAGTTAAAACCATTGCAGCCATTGCCTCAACAATAGGAATGGCTCTAGGAACCACACAAGGATCATGCCTTCCTTTACCCATCATTTCTACTTCGTTACCATCTTTGTCAATAGTTATTTGTTTTTGAATAATTGTCGCTACAGGTTTAAAGGCTACTTTAAAGTAGATATCCATTCCATTACTAATGCCTCCTTGAATTCCGCCAGATTGATTTGTTTTGGTAGAACCATCAGTATTAAATAGGTCATTATGTTGACTTCCCTTGCTACTAGCACCTTGAAAACCACTTCCGTACTCAAATCCCTTAACAGCATTGATGGTTAGCATTGCTTGCCCCAGAGCGGCGTGTAGCTTGTTAAAAATAGGTTCTCCTAAACCTGTAGGTACATTTTGTATTACACAAGTTATAGTCCCCCCTACAGTGTCGCCCTCTTTTTTAATTTTTGAAATATATTCAATCATTTCTTCTGCCTTTGAGCTATCCGGACAGCGAACGATATTTGTTTCAATGCTATTTAAATTCAGGCTTTTATAACTCTCTTCTACATGGATATTTCCTACAGAGGAAGTATAGGCATTAATTTTGATGTGTGGAATGATTTGTTTAGCAATCGCTCCGGCAACTACCCAATTGGCGGTTTCTCTAGCTGAGGTTCTTCCACCTCCTCTGTAATCTCTATTGCCTTTGTATTTTTGATCGTAGGTAAAATCTGCATGAGAGGGACGAAAAGTAGCCGCGATATGCGAGTAGTCTTTTGATTTTTGATCGGTGTTTTTAATGACAAATCCAATGGAGGCACCCGTAGTTTTTCCTTCAAAAATCCCTGAGTAAAAAGAGACTTCATCCGCTTCTTTTCGCTGGGTCACAATTTTTGACTGCCCTGGTTTTCTTCTGTCCATTTCTTTTTGAATGGCTTTAAGGTCTAGCGTAATTCCAGCAGGACATCCATCAATAATTCCTCCAATAGCAGGACCATGAGATTCTCCAAATGTAGTAAGCCTAAAAAGTTTTCCGAATGAATTTGACATAAAATTAATTTTCGCAAAGGTAAAAAACTTTTTTGTCAACTTTTTATAAGATTGAATGATTCCCCTTAAAAAAACTTGAAAAAGTTTGACCTAATCATAAAAGCACCCTATATTTGCCTGCGCATTCAAGAAATACTTGAAAAGACACTTTGGAGAAATGGCAGAGTGGTCGAATGCGGCAGTCTTGAAAACTGTTGAGGGTCACACCTCCGGGGGTTCGAATCCCTCTTTCTCCGCTTTTTCCCTTGTAAGTCATTGATTTACAAGGGTTTCTTTTTTTCGGGGTACTGAAAAGGGTACTCAACTTGGGTTTTTAAGCTTAAAATTGCTGTTTTTTGATTACAAGTCCATCAATTCGTTAATGGCTGTTTTCCCTCCTCGTTCAAAACAGCAAAATGAGATTGAAAGACTAAAAACAGTTTACCAGCAAATCAGATAGATATAATTGTAAGTTTCTTTCGTTAAAATCAAAAAATATTGCTATATTCACAGTATAGTTTTTCTAAAAAAAATAAAAAGGGGGGTTTATTTTTTTTAGGAAATCGAAAAAGATGAATTTTCAGAATCCTTCCAAAATTGTTACATTTTGACACGATACAGGTGATTTTTCACGTTGTATTTGTTATACCTAAAAACCTTTTCATATGTCAGAAATTAAGTCTTCTCATACCGAGTTGTTAAAGGCTTTTGGAATTCCGTATGTTCAAGCCAGGTATCAGCTTAGTCCGGATACATTAACATCGACTACCCTTAGTTTAGAAAATGGAAAAGAAACAGAATCAGGCGCGTTAGCCATTAACACAGGTGTTTTTACGGGACGCTCTCCTAAGGATCGTTATATTGTAAAAGACAACCTAACAGAAAAAGAAGTTTATTGGGGCGAGGTCAACCAGGGCTTTGATTCGGGGGCATTTGATTTGCTTTATGAAAAAATGAAACGTGCTTTAGCAGACAAGACCCTTTTTGTCCGAGATGGTTTTGCCTGTGCAGATCCACGCTATCAATTATCGATTCGTGTTTGTACCGAATATGCTTGGTCAAGCCTATTTGTAAACAATATGTTTATTAGGCCTTCAACTCAATCATTAAAGGAGTTTAAGCCTGATTGGTTGGTGTTAAACTTACCCACATTTAAAGCCAATCCTAAATTAGATGGTACTCGTCAAGAAAACTTTACGATTATCAATTTTACAAAAAAAATAGTTTTAATAGGCGGAAGTGGTTATACAGGAGAAATTAAAAAATCGATTTTTTCGATTTTAAACTTTTTATTACCCTTGCAAAAAAACACTTTACCTATGCATTGTTCAGCCAATTCGGATTCCAATGGAAAAACAACCCTTTTCTTTGGCTTGTCAGGAACAGGTAAAACGACCTTATCAGCAGATAAAAACCGTAAATTAATTGGAGATGATGAACATGGCTGGACCTCAGATAACAAGGTCTTCAATTTTGAAGGGGGTTGTTATGCAAAAGTTTATAATCTTTCAAAAGAGAATGAGCCTGAAATATTTGAGGCCATAAAGAAGGGAGCACTTCTTGAAAATGTGACCATTGATAAAGAGGGAAAGGTTGACTATAAAGATACTTCAATTACCCAAAACACACGGGTAAGTTATCCTATTGATTTTATACCGAATGTTAAAAACCCAAGTATTGGCGATTCTGTTAAGCATGTGTTCTTTCTTACGGCAGATGCATTTGGGGTTTTGCCTCCTATTTCAAAACTTACACCTAGTCAAGCCGCTTACCATTTTATTTCTGGATATACGGCCAAAATTCCGGGAACCGAAGAAGGGATAAGTGAGCCTTTTCCTATTTTTTCAGCTTGTTTTGGAGCTCCATTTATGCCCCTGCATCCAGTGCGTTATGCGGAGATGTTAGCTCAAAAAATTAAGAAAAATGAAGTGAATGTATGGATGATTAATACTGGCTGGACCGGAGGTCCGTATGGGGTGGGAAAACGAATTTCACTTGCTTATACCAGAGCCATGATACGTGCTGTTTTTGATGGACACCTTGGAGAGTATAGTTATAAAGACTATCACATACACTCCGTTTTTGGGGTGGCCCAGCCAAGAAGTTGTCCAGGGGTGCCATCGCAGGTACTCAGTCCAAGGCAAACATGGAATAATGATAAAGGATATTACCAACAAGCTTACAAACTTGCGAAAGCCTTTCGAGAAAATTTTAAACAATTTGAAGTGTTGGCTACGCCAGAAATACGGAAAGCAGCGCCACAATTTGGTAAGGCAAATATCATCTGATTTTATTACTATCGCATTGATTGTAAAACACAAAATCTTTCTACTGTAAAAACTTTGTTGTTATGTGTATAAGGATTTGTTGATGCGGTATTTCAAACTATAAAAAATAGTTTTGTTTGTCCTATTTTATCATTAGGTTGAACATGTCCAATAATCAAAACAAACAGTGGTTAAGTAGTTTTTATTGTCAGATTGAGTTTTCAATATCTTTAGAGGATTTGTATTTCCAAACCCCTAACAACCATCCGAATGTTCTTGCCCCAAAGAAAAAAACATGTGACCACATGAATTTTGCATCTTTGAGCAATTCATAAAAGATTAAATCAGCTTCTTTTCTGGTTACTGGCACACATCTTTTATATTGATAAAGGATATCGTGAACCATTGAAGCATAATAGGTATAGGGTTTATAATTTCTATAATTAAATTTTGTTAATTGTCCGTCAAAAAGACCCCATGTGATGTGAAATAAATTAATTTTTGGCGTACACCCATCCCAAGCATATCCTTTTTGAAAGGACCCTTTAACCGTAATAGTTCCATCTTTTTCTATTTTTAACCAATTGAAATCACAAGAACGATTTACAAGTATTTTGGATTTATATGAAAAGTCTTCATAAGAAATAAATTTCCACACTTTTATTTTGCTGCGTTTTAGGCAGTCCTTTTCATGTTTAATAGGCGGTTCTTTTTCCATTCTTATTTGAATAATCTTAACGCTTCTCTTTTACTTAAGGTGCTTAATTCTGTCCTGCTGGCAAATTCTATTACCCATTTTGGATTTGTCCTGCTGTATTCTCTTAAAATCCAACCGATGGCCTTATTGATAAAAAATTCTTTTGAGTTCAATAATGAATTGATTGTAGAATTTAATAAGTTCGTATCTAAATCTCCCTTGTATTTTAGTTGAAATAGTAGGGCGGATCTTTGTAGCCAAATATTTTCTGATCTAAGCCATTTTTTAACGTATATATTTCGTTGTTTAGGGTAACTTTTAAAGTATTCGCCTATTAATTTGGGGGCAATAAAATCAATTGTATCCCACCAAGATTTGTGTGTCACCATAAATTCAAAAAGTTCAATGTCTTTTTCTCTCAATTTTTTCACATATTTAAAGATAAGTTCTTGTGAAAAATATTGATATTCTCTTTGTGGCTTTTTCCAAAGCGTTTTTATTATTTTGTCTAATTCATTTTTTGCAGGTAGAAATTCTTTAGTAAAAAATGCTTTTTGAATTTCTCGTCTTTTAATTGCTTTTAATCCATAGTACTCAAATTGATTTCGCATATATGCTTTTTGCTCTAAAGCAATTTTTGTATCTGTATTTTTTTCAAATACAACTTCTAATACACTTATGAGTTTAGTCATTTTTGTTTTTTAGGGTTGCAGATAATATGCTGTTAAAGCTAATTTAGAGTTAGGGGATTACGTTTGTTAAGTCCCTAAGATACTTATAAAAACACAAAAGACAAATAAGACTTTTCTTACGATTGTTTATAATGCTATTTTTCAGCCTTTTAAAAAATACATTTTTCTGAATTAGATTCTATTTCAATCGTAGAACATTCGAGGTTATAATCTTTATAGTAGAAGAGATTTCCTAACAAAAAAACAGTAACTTTTTGTTTTGGCAAATATTGATTTTTAGAGGAGGTTGGTTGTCGGTGTCTTTACTATTGGATACCCTGGCAAATAGTTTAGGTGCCTTTTCTCAAGTTTATTTAATTAAATAACCATTTGCTAATTTAGTATAACTACTTACTTGTTGTGTTACCCAATCATCATCATAACCTAATTCTTTGGCCATAATTTTAGCCACTGTTGGGGCTATTTCCACACTTTTTTTAGCATCTAAAAGTATAACTCGTGTTCGTCTTGATAAAAAATCTTCAACGGTTCTAGCATACTCATGATGAACTGCCCAAACTACTTGTGCTTTATTAATCTTAAGGGGGTCTTCGCAGATCCAATCGCATAATTCTGGAGTTTCTTTCATCAACTTTTCTATATTTTCCTTATCAGAACCATAAAAGGCCAAGTGATTTTTTTTATCACCATTTTGTTTATATCCATGAATACGCAAGTTTTTTGTCACACTTTTTTTCTTTGGAAGATTAGCAAGAATTGCTAATTTATCAATGGCATTTTTGCCCATTTCGCGGTACGTTGTCCACTTGCCACCGATAATTGAAACCAAACCAGATTTAGAGGTGTAAATTTTATGCTTTCGAGAAATTTCTTTTGTCTTTCCTTTGGCGTCTTCTTTAGGTGCTGCCAAAGGGCGTAATCCTGCAAATACACTTTTAACATCAGCACGTGTAGGCTTGTTATCCAAATATTGTCCTGCAGTTTCTAAAATAAAATCGACTTCTTCTTCTGTCGCTTTTGGTTCAATAAACGCTTTGTCTTTCGGCAAATCAGTAGTGCCTAAAATTAGTTTGTTATGCCAAGGAACAGCAAACATGACACTTCCACTTTTAGTTTTAGGAATCATTAATGCATAATCGGATTGTAAAAATTTTTTATCAACCACAAGATGCACCCCTTGACTTGGTTTTACGATTCGCTCAGCTTTAGGGTTGTCTTTTTGCACTAAGTTATCTACAAAAACCCCTGTGGCATTTAAAACTACTTTTGCTTTAATTGAAAAGTGTTTTCCAGATTCTTGATTTTCGGCTTCTACACCACAGATTTTTTCTTCTTTTTTAATGAAGTTTTTTACTTTCATATAATTTAGAGCTGTACCGCCATTTTCTATGATGGTTTGTACTAAATTTATACCTAATCTTGAATCGTCAAACTGACCATCATGGTATTTGATACTTCCCCTTAATTTGGTTTTATTTAGAGTTGGAATTTTTGCAATTGTTTTTTTTCTTGAAAAAGGAATAGATTTGCCAAAACGAAGTTTTCCAGAAAGCAAATCATACAAAGTTAAACCTATCGTATAATAAGGCTTATACCACCAAGCGTAAGAAGGAATAAGAAATGAAGTATTTTTTACTAAATGAGGGGCATTTTTTAATAAAAGCCCTCTTTCTTTTAAAGCTTCAAGAACTAATGTTATATGCCCCTGTGCTAAATATCTAATCCCTCCATGAACTAATTTTGTACTTCTACTTGATGTTCCGATGGTGAAATCATATTGCTCTAATAACAAGGTTTTGTAGCCCCTCGTTACAGCCTCAACTGCCGATCCTAAACCCGTTGCACCTCCACCAATAATGACAATATCCCAAGTGGTATCTGACTTTACTTGATTAATAAGCTCTTTTCTCGTCATTTTTGTTATTTGTAAGTTTATTACTACGATTACAGCGATTTGCCGTTTCGTTTTCTTTTGATTAAAGTAGTGTAGTTTAAAGTTTTTGGGATAATCTCGTAATTAGTTTTATTTTCATGCAATCAATATTATAAAGATACAATTCTTTATTTGATTTTTTGGTGAGTTGCCTTTATTTTCTTGACTTTCTATCTTATAGCCTTCGCTGCTTCCTTGATTTTGTGAGTTTTTAGAGGAGGTCGTTTTTTGTTGTCTTTCAGCTACTTGAGAATAATATTTGCTTCTGGCTGGCTGTTGGATACAGCTAGTACTTATATATTGGGCACCCCGACAAATCTATGAGTTGCCTTTTGTTTTAGCAAAATAAGAATTAGTTCTAAAAAACAAAATAGTAATTACCTTTTATAGAACTCTTTGGACATAACGAGTTTTGGTGCTCTATCTACAGTAAATAAACCCCAGTGTTTTTCTGGTTCGTTAGGGTCTGGAGAGCCCTTCCAAGGCTCGTCAAATGCTTCAAAAACAAAAGCGAGAATGGTATCATTTTTACACCAACTACTTAATTCTTTGTAGTAAATTTTTTGAAATATTTGATTTACATTTTCGGTTGGAATAGCCTGTCCATTTGATTTTGTTGCCCAACCAGCTTCTGTTATAACAACGAGTTTTTCAGGATACTTATGGGCCACTGCATAGTAATTCTGTTGTGTATATTCTATGGCCTGATCAATTGTTTTATTTTCCCAAACAGGATAGGTATGTATGGAGATAAAATCAAGTACTTCAACTAGAGGCTCAAGTTTTTTTAGCCATGGGACATAATTTTCACAAAAGGTCACGGGCTGTTTTGCTCCTTTTTTAACCATTTTCACATATTCAATTACACGATCTACAGGAACAGAGTGATCGGTCCAATCTACGCAAGACTCGTTGCCAACGGATAATGAAAAAATAATTGATGAGTATTGGTTTGCTAGTGAAATGAGTTCTGAGATTTGAATGTGATTTTCTTCTTTGTTATTTAAAATTTCTACTTCGCTGTATACACCACCGCCCCAAGGACAATTGTAGTTATTTTCCTCGGCTACAATATAGGCCCCTAACATAACCTTTAAGGGAAGGTTTTCTTTTTGAATAACCTCAAGAACCGTTCTAGAGTGTGCATCACAACTATATAGGCGTATATACTTCCATTGATCTTGTATAATAAGCAAATCTTCTTTCACCTCTGAATAACTCGGATATTTGCTTCCGGGGAATTGTCCTTCTCTGTAGCCAGAATAACAGATAGCAGCACCAGCGGAGATTGATAAAACGTCAGTATAATTCATTTTTTTTTAGTTAGTTTAATTGGGTTTGGTTAAAACTTGAGTTTTTCATTTTTATCCCAAAGCCCCCAATAAGCTCCTACATCTCCTTCAGTACCCACTTTCCAAGGTTCGTCAAACGAAGAGAAATAAAACATTTCAATCTCATCTTGATCTGACCATAATTGTGCATTGATAAAATATTTTAAGGCATTTTCATATGAAGGATGGGCACCGCCTAAACTCGGTCCTTTACTAGGCCAACCTGTTTCAGTGATGATCACTTTTTTGCCTTTTCCGGCATCGGCAGCCTCCCGGTACATTTGTTTCATATACATCAACGAGTATTCCAGACTACAACCTTCCCAGTAGGGGTAGCAGTTTGCCAGAATTACATCACAAGCTTCTGTGATGTTTGGTCTTCCAGAAAACTCATAGTAGGCATCAACATAACCTACAGGAATTTGAGGGATTTCTTTTTTAACCCTTTGTATAAAATGAATCAATTCTTCTTCTGTTAAATCTCCTCTATACATTACTTCATTTCCAACTGCAGCAATATCCACATAACCTTTTTTAGAAAGTTCTATAAGTCCTTCTATTTCTTTTTCATTGATATCTGCATCATCTCCTAGCCACGCTCCGACCAGTGTTTTAATACCGTATTCTCGGGCAATTTTTGGAATATTTTCATTGCCGTCTGTACAGGAAAAAGTCCTAATCCATTTTGTGTAGGGCTGAATAATTTCGAGTTTTTTTCGAATTTGATCTTCACTGATTTTGTCACCAGGTTTTTGACCCTTTTCATAAGGACTAAAACAAAGACCGTGCATGCTGTTTTTTAAAAACTCGTTAGATAGTGTTTGGAGTTTTTCAGTATTCATATTCGCACAATTTATACCGGTTAGGGACATAAATTTTTCTTTTCTGTAAGACATATTTTTTAGTTTTTTAGTTGTTTATAACAATTGTTTGAATTGCTTGGGGATTGATACTTATTTGTTTGGATAGTTCTCCTAAATTTAGATTGAAGTTTTTTCTGGTGCTTCCTTCATTAAAAATTACCGTTGCTATGGATCCATCTGGATTTTTACAGGCGGTTACCATTAATGACTTATCGGAATTTTTAACATCAATAATTTCCGCATTGGGTCTTATATATTTGCTGAAATGTGCCATTATGAAATACAATGGGGTAAAGTAAACTTCATCTTTTTCAGGATCTACAATTACAGGGGCAACACACCAGTTTTTAAACCAATTCGGCCCCCCTTGTTTGTCTAAAACCATGTTCCAATCTACCCAGCCATCTACCCAATTGTTAAGGCAGCCAATGATATCTCTAGCATATCGATTTGCAGGCGCATATTTTGGGTGCAAATGTTTTTGATCTTCCGGGGCCCAATCCCATCCCCAATCTGTCGATTCTTTTTCCCAATACCACTTATCATTCTGCCACTTGGGAACTTGAGAATCTACACAAGCTTCTGTTTGGATTAGATATTTATTGGGTGCTTTATGATGCGCATATTGCAATGCTTCTGGGAAATAATCATAGGTACTTTCATACCAGTGTACCGCAGTGCCACTGTAATATTTTGAAGAGGCCTTGTCTTTATACATGACATCTACCCATTCTTTTAAATCTGCTCTGTTTTGATCATACCCTAAAATTTTAAGATCTCCTTTTCCGTCGGTTTCTAGTTTTGGCCCTAAGTGATTTTGAACAAAATCAGTCATTTCTTCGGGAGAGAAGTGCATGCTTTCCCAGTTATTGCCATTTCCATGAGGTTCATTTTCAACAGTAAAGCCCCAGATGTCGATTCCTTCTGCCTTGTATGCATCGATGTATTTAGAGAAGAATAATGCCCAAGTATCGTAGTGCTCTGGAAGAAGTTTTCCACCCACCCAATGATTATTATCTTTCATCCAAGGTGATGCTGTCCAAGGAGAAGCAAATATTTTAAAACCGTCTTCAGAAATAGCCAATGCATCTTTAATCATTGGGATTAGATCATTTTTGTCTTCTTCTATTGAAAAATGTTCTAAATTTTTATCTCCAGCAACAGGCGAATAAGAATAGTTTCTCAGTGAAAAATCACAAGAATTCATATGCGTTCTTGTAAGCGAATATCTCGCCCCATCTTTTGCAAAATAAGCCTTCAAAATAGCCTCGCGATTTTTTTTACTTAGTTTATTTAACAAATAAGCTGAAGACTCTGTAAATGCACCCCCAAAACCAGAAATAGTTTGATATTTCTTTTTTGGATCTAAGGTAATATTTGATGCTTTTTCTGAGTCTGAAAATTCAGTAATTAAAGTTAATTTATGACCACTTTCAGAGGTTTCATATACTTCTATCATTTGTCGATGCTTTTTATTACAAGAACTGACCACTATACATATGATGAGCAAAAATAGATTTATTTTACGTTTCATAAAAGTTTTATTAGTTAATGTAATTTTCTAAACGGTTTCTTGTATTTTAGGTTAAAAACATATTATTAATAACTGCCTAATTTATGTGTAATTTTTTATTGTATAAAAAAAAATAACCATACAATAAATATACATTACAAGTAGGTTATTTAATTTAAAAAATTCACTCAATCAGTAGTATTTTAGGTGTTTATTAGATTAATTATATGCTAAAATATTGTAGTTATATGGTTAGATTATTTTCAAAATAGGTCAGAATGGATAACGGCACATGTTTGAATCGAATTGCTATTTCTTCTTCAGAAAAAGTTTACAGAAATAATTAGATATAAGTTTATAAACTTACAAAAAAATCAATTATTTGTAGATAGCGATAAGAGTTAATATTTTTGATGATTTACGTCTTTTTGTAATTTTTCCAGTATTGCATGATGACGAAAGAGCAAATTACAGACGAAGCAGCACCTTCTACGGCAATAGCAAAAATCACTTTTGCCAAACTCAATTGATTACCCCAAATTAAAGAATTCTCCATTACCCGTAAAAGTTCTGGGTCTATATTGGTAATATAAATAACCAAAGAAACGATAGCCATTATAACTGCTAAAAAAGAAGTAGCAAAACCGATACCCATATTAGGCAAGTAGGCTTTATTTTGGTTGTAAAGGATGTTTTTTTTGATGGCAGAATTAGCTCCCCAAAGTATAAACAAAAAATTCAAGAAACGAAATTCAACACGGTCGTCTAAACCCAAAAATTTCATGATGAAAAAATAGATAACGATGCCTATGTAAGCCTTGAAAGCATTAATCAGAATGATTTTTGTTGTATCCATAATCACGATGATATTTAGGGGGGTCGCTAAAAATATTTCCGTTAAGGTACGGAAAAATTAGAATTTTTGAAAATAAAATAAGTCATTTGGGATTTTAATGCTACTGTAAATCAAATAAAACTACTTAGGAAAAAAGTAATTATTTTAATGTAACGTTTGCTTCTCAATAAAAATAATGTTAAGTTTGTGTTACATTTTTTAAAAATATAAAACCATGCAAAATCCAATAGGAATTTTAATACCAATTTTAGGAATACTAGCAGGAATCATCATTCCAGTTGCTGTATTTATCTGGTTATATTATGAAGGAAAAGCAAAAAGAGAAACTGTACTCGAAATATCTAAAAACTTGAATGACCCTTCCAAAGTGGAGGAGCTGTTAAAAATTTTTGAAGAGCGAAAAAAAGAACCAATAGATTATCGTAGAAATGGAGTGATAACAATTTTTGTTGGTATTGGACTCTATTTTCTTGGTTTTTTGGCGCTTGGAATTGTATTAAAAGGAGTTGGAGCTTTGGTTGGTTTGATAGGCATTGGAACTATGATAGCCGGATATCTTTATCCAAATACAGGTAAAGAGTTAACGGATGCTGTTGAGGAGTTTGAAAAAAAGTAAATTGTGGGAAGAAATCACAAAAAACTTAAGAATAATTTAGAGGAACATAGAAAGTCATCGGGTTTAACACAGCAAGAACTTTCAGTTGCAGCTGAAGTGTCAAGAAAGAGTATAAATGCTATTGAAAATGGAATTTATATACCATCTACAGTTTTAGCTTTAAAAATTGCAAAAACTTTGGATTGTAAAGTTGAGGATTTATTTGAATTACCTTAAAATTAAATTTTATTGTTATAGTAGCGGGAACTGGATTCATTCCTTCACTTCGTTTTGGAATGGGCCCAGAATGGGTAACAGCCCAAAGAAAACCGGCAAGCAATGCTTTGCATTGTTGCTTCTTTTTTCATTTCTCCACATGGTAGAAGCGAACTTCTACTGTTTCGAAATAAAAAAACCAGCTAGAAATAGCTGGTTTTCTTTGTAGCGGGAACTGGACTCGAACCAGTGACCTTCGGGTTATGAGCCCGACGAGCTACCTACTGCAAACCGTTGAATACCATACAACTATCCTTTTATTTTTTAAAACTGACAGTAAACACTGACAGTATGAACTCTTTTAATGTAACAATTGGTCAAGACAAAAAACAAGTATTTATTAATGTTTATTACAATAACGTACGTTACCGATTTTGGAACGGTAAGGCTATTGAAATCAAATTAAGATGCATCGACAATCCTCCCCTTCTCAAAGCTGCATTTGAATTAAAGTTAAGAGAGGGTTGGAGACCTCAACCAAGGAAAAAGGAAGTTAAAGAAGTTCCTATCACAGTTATTAAAGCACTTGAACAAGGTGTGGAAACAAAGATAGCTCAAGGATGTTCTGAACGCTTTATAAAGGATGCTAAACGCATTATTACCTTATGGAAACGTTATGAGTGTGAACAACACATAAAGAACCTTATACTTGACAAACTAAAACCCTTACATATTAGAAACTTCCTTGTAAGACCCAATTGGAGTGCAAAGACACAACGAACCGTAAAATCTACTTTAAGTCCATTATTAAGTGAATATAAACCTCATTTAGTTCAAAGTATAAAACTAAAGAAACCCACCTCAACACTTCACAAACCCTTTGATAATATCAACGAAATACTTGAAGCTATTAATGCATATAACAAACCCCTATACCTATGTTGCTTAATGACCTATGGATGCCTTTTAAGACCTCATCGTGAGATAAGAGAACTTACTTGGTCTGACTTTTCTGATGACCTAAAATACATTCATTTGTCGGGTAATAGAAACAAATCAGGAAGGAATAGAATTGTTCCTGTGCCAACTTATGTTAGAGAACTACTTATAAAAGGAGAATCTCATCATAATATCTTTTCAGGCAAACCTAAACCCCTTAATAAGGACTACTTTAAGACCCTTTGGGGGCGTTTTAAGCGACAATCTAATCTACTTGAACAAGGACAAACATTATACTCTTTTAGACACTCTGGAGCGATAGAAATCTATAAAAGAACATGGTCGTTAACCAAACTTCAAAAGGCTATGGGGCACTCTTCTATTAATGTATCACTAACCTATTTAAGG
>Ga0207964_1000005_pt1 | contig 147444 bp, 122 predicted proteins | sample Knorr_S23_td_250_FD_185608 | JGI IMG/M metagenome (GOLD analysis project Ga0207964, IMG submission 185608) | Marine microbial communities from Southern Atlantic Ocean transect - Knorr_S23_td_250_ad_251m_LV_A (SPAdes) (version 2) | ecosystem: Environmental > Aquatic > Marine > Oceanic | place...
GCAGTAGGAATGTTGGCAAATACAGGAATCCAATTAGCGGTTGATGCTTATGGACCTATTTCTGATAATGCTGGTGGTATTGCTGAGATGGCAGAATTACCTGCTGAGGTTAGAGAAAGAACGGATAAATTAGATGCAGTAGGTAATACAACTGCAGCGATTGGAAAAGGATTTGCAATTGCATCTGCCGCACTTACTGCTTTGGCTTTGTTTGCCGCCTTTATGGAAACAGCAAATGTATCTGCAATAGATGTTTCTCAACCAAAAATCATGGCAGGATTGTTAGTGGGTGGCATGTTGCCATTTGTATTTTCTGCTTTGTCTATGAATGCAGTAGGTAGGGCTGCTATGGCCATGATTGAAGAAGTACGTCGTCAGTTTAGAGATATTCCTGCTTTAAAGGCAGCTTTGGAAGTGATGCGTAAATATGATTCAGACATGACAAAAGCTTCTGCTGAAGATAGAAAAATATTTGATGCTGCTGATGGTGTGGCTGAATACGATAAATGTGTGGCTATTTCAACACAAGCTTCTATTAAAGAAATGGTGTTCCCGGGATTGTTAGCGATTGTGGTACCTGTAGCTGTTGGGTTTATTGGAGGAGCAGAAATACTAGGTGGTTTGTTAGCAGGTGTTACCACTTGTGGGGTGTTGATGGCCATTTTCCAGTCGAATGCTGGTGGCGCATGGGATAATGCAAAGAAAACAATTGAAGAAGAGGGAAGAAAAGGAACTGATGCACATAAAGCGGCAGTTGTAGGGGATACCGTTGGAGATCCTTTTAAAGATACTTCAGGACCGTCATTAAATATTTTGTTAAAACTAATGTCAGTGGTTGCTTTGGTGATTGCTCCAAGTATTGCAAACGAGACAGTTGCTAGTTATAATGCACAAAAAAATATGATTGAAGAAAAGACTGAATTATTTGCTCCATCACAAGTTGTGGAAGAAGTAATTTATCAAGTCATTGCTGATGAAGACAACTCCGAGAAGCTTTCTTTTGTAGATTTTACAGAAGAAGTTATACCAGTATCTGAATTAAAAAAAGAACGAGTTAATTTTTAATTCAAGATTAACTTTACTATATTTATAGTGCAAGATAGCTCATTGGCTTGTGTATACACAAGCCAATGTTGTTATTAGCAGGGTTGTGACCACCAATGTAAATTCCTGTCGGTAGGCGGCGAGTATTGGTTGTGTTTTGTGTAAAACCTAAAAAAATAAATATGACTAGGTTTTTTGAGTATACAATCAGCACCATTTTTATTATAGCAACTTGTTTTGCTTTGTATTTATTTGTGGTAATTGCATATGGTACGGTGGCAGAGTATGATTTCGAAGATCAAATAAAGCTTTCTCAGGATCTAGACAATACGGAATCGATTAACGATAGCACCTTTGAATTTATTAGTTGGAATGTTGGTTTTTTTGCCTTGGGTGAGGAGTCTGACTTTTTTTATGATGGAGGACAAGATGTATTTCAATCTAAAGAAACAGTTCAGAAGAATATTGATGGAATAATAGATTTAATGGAAGAAAATCAAAATGTAGATTTTTTCTTATTACAGGAGGTGGATAGTTTTAGTTGGCGTTCTCGAGAGCTTAGTTTTTTTGATGAAATAGTGGGGATTCAAAAATCATATACCACTCATTTTGGTATGAATTATGCTTCGGCCTTTGTTCCTATTCCACTTTATAATCCAATGGGGCCAGTTTATGGAGGGCTTTATTCTATGTCTAAGTTTCCCGTAAAAGATGCTTTTCGATACGATTTAAGAACGGAAAGTTTGTGGCCAAAGCGTATGTTTTATCTTAAAAGGTGTTTTTTAACACAAAGAATTCAACTCGAAGAAAATGAGTTAATCGTGGTTAATATTCACAATTCTGCTTATGATAAGTCGGGTAAGAAGAACAACAAGGAGATGAAGCAGATTATGGAATTTGTAGAAGCTGAGTTTGTTAAAGGGAATTATGTAGTGGTTGGTGGTGATTGGAACCAGAGTCCGCCGAATTATGTGCCTGGAGATATTCCTGAATGGGATAAAGCTCCAAGTTTTACTGATAAGGACATTCCTGAGGGCTGGAAATGGGTGGCAGACATAACGATTCCAACCAATAGAGCGTTAGACAAACCTTATTCAAAAGAAGACAGTCACACCTCGGTAATCGATCATTATTTAGTCTCTCCAAATGTGCAAGTAGATTCTGTGGCGGTTGTCGATATGCAGTTTGCATATTCTGATCATCAGCCAGTCTATTTGAAGATGACTCTTAAATAGTTTTTTCCTGTTTGGTTTTCTCTTTAGTCAACGAACAGTGTTAAGTCTATTCTCCAGCCAATTTAGTGTATAAGCAAAGAGTTCTTTTCGAATGAAGTCGTTATGAGCTTCGTGTTTGGTGTTTTTAAAAATCTTGTATTCGGCTAAACCCTGACTGTTTTCAGTAAATTTTACTGTTCCGCTACTGCTGACAATCGCATCGTCCATTCCGTGAACTAACAGTACTTGGGTGGGTAGTTTTTTGGCATTTTCTATGGCCCATAATCCAGATTTGTAAAAGTCTGTAAAGAGACGTGCAGAAATTTTGTGATGGTTCAGCGGATCTTCAAGATAGGATTGGCAAGTTGTGTTGTCATTTGAAAGCTTATTTGGCTCCAACTTATTGTTTTGGGTGAAGCTGGGGAATATTTTATTCATAATTTTTGCCAAACCCAGATCAAGTGTACTAGGTTTTTCAGCCAATATTAGCCAAGGAGCAGAAAGAATAGCACCTTTCAGATATTTAGGCTGCTTTCTCAACAGAAAATTCACCAATACATTACCGCCAAAACTGTGACCGTATAAGAAAAGGTATTGATAAGGAATGGTTTTTATCACGCGTTCTAGATCATCTAAATTATATTCTAATCCTGGAGAATGTCCGCGCTTACCTTCTGATTTTCCATGTCCACGCTGATCGTAACTGTACACTTGAAAACCATTTTCAATATAAAATTTAGCAACATGTGCGTATCGTCCTTGGTGTTCTCCTATCCCGTGAATGATACAAATGGTACCTTTAGATTTCTTGTTGTCACTCCATTGATGGGCGTGTAGGAGTAATTTGTCTTTTGTTTCAACTTTGTATGAATGCATAGTTAACATATGTTCTATCTAAAGATACACTATTTTCCAATTGTTAAAATAAATATAGCAAATATTTATATGCACGCATGCTATTTTTTCTGTAAATTGTGTGGTAAAATATTTATAGAAATGTCAAAATTTGTCATAGCGTTAGATCAGGGTACTACGAGTTCTAGGGCTGTTTTATTTGATGATAAAGGAAATTGTTTGGCGATTAAACAAAAAGAATTTCGTCAAATATTTCCTAAGCAAGCTTGGGTAGAACACGATCCAAAGGAAATTTGGGAAAGCCAAGAGGCGGTGCTTAAGGAAATCTTAAGTCTTCCCGAAGTGAAATTGGGTAAAATTCTCGCTATGGGGATCACAAATCAGCGTGAAACTACTGTAATTTGGGATAGAAATACTGGAGAGCCTATTTACAATGCATTGGTTTGGCAAGATAAAAGAACGGCTTCTATTTGTGAAGATTTACGTAGACAGGGACTCACAGAATATTGTAAAGAAAATACAGGCTTAGTTATTGATTCTTATTTTTCTGGAACAAAAATAAAGTGGATTTTAGATTATGTGGAAGGTGCAAGAGAAAAAGCAGAGAAAGGTGATTTGTGCTTTGGAACCATTGATACCTGGTTGCTTTGGAACTTAAGTAAAGGGGCCATACACGCAACGGATTATTCTAATGCTTCGCGCACGCTCATTTATAATATTAAGGAATTGAAATGGGATGAAAAGATGCTCGAAGCACTTCAAATTCCAAGAGCTATTCTGCCTGAAGTAAAGGATTCTGCTTCTTATTTTGGAGTTTATGAATCTGCTGGAGTTTCCATTCCAATTGCTGCTATGATTGGCGATCAGCAGTCTGCCTTATTCGGGCAAGCCTGTTTTGAGAAGGGGATGGCAAAGAATACCTACGGTACGGGTTGTTTTTTATTAATGAACACGGGAGCAGAAATTAAAGATTCACCATCAGGATTGTTAAACACCATTGCTTGGGGAGTTGATGGAAAGATTACTTATGCTTTAGAAGGTTCTGTTTTTATAGCCGGAGCAGCCATACAATGGTTGCGTGATGGTTTGCAAATCATTGAGTGTGCGAGAGATACCGAAGTCATAGCTGAAGCTACAGAAGATAAAGATGTATATGTGGTTCCTGCCTTTGCTGGTTTAGGAACGCCTTATTGGGATATGTATTCTCGGGGAGCTATTTTCGGTTTGACTAGAGATACAGGAAAAGACCATATTATAAAAGCAACTTTAGAGTCTTTGGCCTATCAGTCAAAAGATGTGCTGGATGCCATGCAAAAGGATTCTGGCATACGGTTAAAAAAAATGCAGGTAGATGGAGGAGCCTGTGCCAACAATTACTTAATGCAATTTCAAGCAGATCTTTTGGATGTAGATATTGAAAGGCCAGATATAGTTGAAAGTACTGCCACAGGTGTTGCTTACTTAGCTGCTTATACTGTTGGCTTGTGGTCTTTAGAAGAAATTAATAAAAAGCGAAAAATTAATAAAGTTTTTAGTCCTCAGAAAGAGGACGCTTGGAGAAAAATTAAAAGTAAGCGTTGGTATGAGGCGGTAAAAAGAACGATGAATTGGGAGAATGCTTAGTTGGTTTTTAGTTTTGCAATGTTTCGGGATATTGCTTTATTGTTTATGATTAAAATAATCCATGTACTTGTGCATCTACTCGGTCAATAATTTTACCTAAGTCTTCAGGATTTTCAACAAAATCGAGATCATCTACATCAATGATTAAGATTTTTCCTTTGTCATATTTCGATACCCAGGCTTCGTAACGTTCGTTTAAGCGACTTAAATAATCAATACTGATACTGTTTTCATAGGTTCTACCACGTTTGTGTATTTGACTCACAAGTGTTTTTATATCTGCTCTTAAATAGATTAATAAATCTGGAGGAGTTATCAAATTTTCCATTAGGTTAAATAGAGAATTGTAATTGTTAAAATCTCTATTTGTGAGTAGGCCCATGGCATGTAAATTGGGGGCAAATATTTTTGAGTCTTCGTATATAGTTCTGTCTTGAATGATGTTTTTACCAGTCTTTTGAATTTTTAACATTTGCTCAAAGCGGCTTTTCAGGAAAAAGACTTGTAGGTTAAAGGACCAACGCTCCATTTCACTGTAAAAATCATCTAGATATGGATTGTCATCTACCGTTTCAAAATGAGCGTCCCAATTGTAATGTTTTGCTAAAAGTTGGGTAAGTGTGGTTTTTCCTGCACCAATATTTCCTGCGATTGCTATGTGCATGTGGGGTTTATTAATTTTGTTAGGATGCTAATTTAATCATTTTTATCTATTAAAAAATGAAAGATCTGACTACCGTCAAAAATATATAAATCTTTATTAAAAACATAGAAATTTTTTATGTCAATATCTACCCCTGTTTCTACGATTGTTTTGAGGTTACGATTTAAATAAATTTTATTTTCAACCAAAAAGTAATGACCGTTTCTTTCAGGTTGAAATTGCTCAATTGCAGTATTGGAATATTGTTCTGCAAAATTCCCCAGATAGTCATAGGTAAGGATTCCGTTTTCGGTTAATAAAAAAATAGAATTTAAATTGCTCTTCATATCTTTTACAAACAGATTTGTCAAAACTGGAGAGCTTGCCTCAATGGTATTTGTTTTGTAGTTGTAATTTTCAATTTTTTTATTGTCTTCGTTCCATAACCACAATTTATTTGTGGTGCTGTTTTTTACAAATAATATCTGGGTATTAAAATGAATCTTTTCAATTTCATTTAATTGATTGTCCAAAATAATAGCGGTGTTAAAGTCTTTATAGAACACAATGATTTTTAGTGGATTCGATATGTCTATAGAATTAATTTTGCCGTATTGATAATTCAAATAAGTAATTGTTTTATTATTAGGTTTTTTTTTATAGATGGCATTTTGGTTAAAATAATAGATGTTTTTATGATAATCACAACCTGCAAAATTAGATGCTTGTAAGGGTATTTTATTTATTAGCGTTGTTTTGATCTGCGCATGGCAGACATTAAAAAACAAGATAAATAAACAATTAAGATATATGTTCATTGGTATAGGGTTACAAAACGACCAAGTTTTTTGACTTAATTTAGTTAGAAATACTTCCATATTTTTGTTTTCTAAGGTGGTTAAATAAAAAGCAAAAAACAGCTAATACAAATAAGGGTAAGCAGGTGTTTAAAATTTGCCAAAACAGTTTGTCGTTTTGAATTTTGTTTTTGTTTAAAGAGTTTAGGTCAATATTTTTAGATCGGATTGACATTAAATCTGTATCGTCTAAAAGGTAATCTATAGCGTTTGATAAAAATGCTTTGTTGCCATAAAATTGTTTTGTCCATTTGTCGATATTGAGATCCAGGGGCTTGCCTTGGTGTATCTGGTTAGTGGCAATATCACCATCCGCAATGACAATCATTTTAGCATTTGTACCACTTTCTTTTGCATTGGAAAGTTTAAATGGTTTAACTCGGTCCTTGTAGGCAGAGGTAAATTTTCCTTCTAGTAAGATTCCAAAATGTTTTTTCCCTTGGTCGTACATTTTTGGATGTACTTGTTCAGCAACTGATTTTAGTTCAATAATATGAGGTGTTGCTATACTTTTAGAAAAAGGGGAGCTTTCTAATAACACAGTTTTTTTAAGGCTGTTTTTTAAAGTATCAATGCTTGATGCAAATTGTAAGCGCACAGCATCTATATTGTCTGAAATTGGATGCGTGTTATTGCTGTTAATTAAAGGATGGTACAACCAATCAAATTTTTGAAAGTTGGTTTTGTTACCCGTATTCCCCGTAGCTAAGGCTATTTTTGAGGCATATAGATCTTTCACTAGATTTGGGTTTATTCGTAGACCATATCTAAAAAAAAAGTCTTCTAAATTTAGATTACGAGGGTAGGCAAGGGTTTTTCCAGATTGTAATAAACTATCCATCTCTGCATGTACATAATCTAACATCCAGATGCTATTTCCTCCGTTTAATGTGTATTGGTCTAGCAGATATTTTTCTTTTTCTGTAAAGAACTCCGTAGGCTTTGCTAGAATGGCTAAATCGTAGGTTTTTAGTAATTCGAATGTTTTTTTTGGATGGGTTCTAACGGAATCAAGGGTAAATGGTGCTAAATGGTAATATTTTCCTATAGTTTTTAAGAAACTGTATAAATAAATGTCATCTAACTCTCCGTTTCCTTTGAGAATGGCAATGCTTTTTTCTTTAGGAGAGCTTACCTTTTTTAATCCATCTACAAAGGCGTATTCAAGATTTTGAATAGAATTTTCTAATTGTTCTTCTTGTGACTCAGCATATTTGCTGTCTTTTAGTAATGAAACAAGTTCTTTTTTATTTTGATAGTGTATCGTTGCCCAAGGTAAAATAATGGTTTCAGAAATTACCCCATCTTCTTTTACAGTTAAACGACTAGGAGTTAGGCCATTTTTAAGATGTTTCTGAAGATTGTCTTTAGGGTTTATAAACAAGATCTTTATCCTTTTGTTTTCATTTCTAAGTTCCTCTAAAAGTTGTTTCGTTTCTGCTTGTAGCCTTTTGAACTCAACAGGAAAATCACCTTCTAAATATACTCGAATCACCATTTGATTTTCGATTGTATTTAGAATATTTATAGAGGTTTGGGATAAGGTGTATCGTTTATCATCAGTCAAATCAAAACGTTTGTAATAGTAGTTTCCAATACTATTTATAAAAAGTATAATACCAATTGTATAGAGGTAATACTTCTGTTTTTTATGGGTGCTTATTTTTACATAGGTCAGTGTTAAAAATAAAATGGAAACACTTATGAAATACAATAAATCCCTGGTGTCCAAAACACCTCTTCCGATACTTAGATAATGTTTTTGCATTCCCCATTGTTGAATTGTGTAGGCATTTTTGGGAAAGAATTCAGAGATGTTTTGAAATCCGTAAAAACAAAAGAAAGAAAAAGCAATGCCTGTTATCAAAACGACTAACTGGTTTTTTGAATAAGAAGACACCCAAAGTCCAATGGCGCTAAATGCACTAGCTATAAAAAACAGTCCGAGATAGGATCCCATCAGACTTCCCAGGTCTATGTTTCCGACTGGATTTGCTAGCCAATAGATACTGTACACATATAGGAATGTGGGAATTAATGCAATTGTAATTAAGATCAGTATAGATAAAAACTTTCCACCTATAAGTTCTAAATTGGAAAGCGGTTTTGTTTTGAGAATTTCAATAGTACCTGAGTTAAATTCGTCTGAAAAACTACGCATTGTCAGTGCGGGAATTAATAATAAAAATAACCAGGGCGTACTTATAAAAAATAGGTTTAGATCTGCAAATCCTGAGTCGAGGATGTTAAAATTGCTTTTTAACACCCAAAGTAATAATCCATTGATTGTTAAAAAACTTCCAATTACAAAAGGACCTGTGGTAGATCCGAAAAATAAGCGAAGTTCTTTTTTGAGTAAGCTTAGCATAGTATTGTTTGCTAGTGAAAGGCTTGTTGCCTTGAAATGGTTTATTTACAATACTGTTAAAGTATGCAATTTTTTATTGATAGCTATTGGTTTAAACATATCTTAGTGAAATTCAATGGTTATTTGGTCTCTGTAATCTAATCCTAATAAACTAGAAGCCCCACCAACGGTTGTAAGATTGCTTTTGTATATGGCAATTTCAACAAATCCGGCAGAATTAAAAATAGCTAATTTATTCCCGTCACTTTGTCGTTGTGTTGGAGCCAATGAGAAATTTACAACATCACTGTATTTATAATGGATTTTTGAAAAGGAATAACTACTTGCTCTTAATGTATACTTTCGTCCTTTTCCGATTTCATTAAATAATTTTTCAGTAATGTTGCTAATTACATTTCCATAATTGTCAATGTAAATTACATGTCCGATGATTTTGTGTTGTTCTGGCGAAATTTGTGCTTGTAATTCAAATAGTTTTTTAAAGGAACTCATTGGTTTTCCAATAACCTCCAGCGTACCGCCACGTGCTATATGAGCAGCTACTTGAACAAAAACATCAAGTACAGAAAAACTCGTTTTTAAATGATCATGTACGTTAATTTCTACAACTTTTGCAGGCTTTATATCATTAGCGACCATAGAAATTAACCCGTTATCAGGACACACAAAAAAATGTTCGTTTAGCAAGAGTGCAATGTGTTTATTGTCTTCGTTTAGTTCTGAATCTACTCCTACAATGTGAATACTGCCCTTTGGAAAGTTTTTATAAGCGTTTTTGAGGACGTAAGCTGTTTCAGTAATATTAAAAGGAGATATTTTATGAGAGATATCTACAATTTTTGCGTCTGGAATAGAAGAGTATATAGCCCCTTTAACAGCACCTACAAAGTGATCTTTTGTTCCAAAGTCTGTGGTTAAAGTAATTAATGGCATGGGTTTTACGATTCCTTTTTAAGTTGAGTTTTTAGATTAGAACAATTAAAAAAACTGATACAAATTTAGTCAAATATAAAGGAATTAGTAGTATTTTTAAAAATGAAAAATCAGAAATAATAATTATTAAAAAACAAGCCTTTGAACGAGTGTATTATAAACCTAGAAGAAATTAATCCAAAAGATTTTTTTGGACCTCAAAACAGAACTATTAAACAGCTTAGCAACTATTTTCCAAAGTTGAAAATAGTGGCAAGGGGTTCTGAAATTAAAGCTTTTGGAGAACCAGTTATATTAAAAGAGTTTGAAAAAAGAATGAAAATACTACTAAAGTATTTTGATAAGTACAACAAACTAGATGAAAATTCTATCGAGCAACTTTTAATCTCTGCAGTGGATGTTTATAAAAATACGGTTAAGTCTGATGGTGTTTTGGTTCATGGTGTAGGAGGTAGGTTAATCAAAGCCCAGACAGAAAATCAACAAAATATGGTTGCTAAAATGGAAACGAATGATTTGATGTTTGCGATAGGGCCTGCAGGTACGGGAAAGACTTATACAGCGGTTGCTTTGGCGGTAAAAGCATTGAGAGATAAAACAGTTAAGCGAATTGTTTTGACCAGACCCGCAGTAGAATCAGGAGAGAACTTAGGATTTTTACCAGGTGATTTAAAAGAGAAATTAGATCCGTATATGCAGCCTTTATACGATGCGCTTCGTGAGATGATTCCTTTCGAGAAATTGGATTCATATATTGAAAAAGGCACCATTCAAATAGCTCCTTTGGCATTTATGAGAGGAAGAACTTTAGACAATGCTTTTGTTATTTTGGATGAGGCCCAAAATACAACACACAATCAGATGAAAATGTTTTTGACGCGTATGGGAAAAAAAGCCAAGTTTATTATTACTGGTGACCCAGGACAGATAGATTTACCTAAAAAACAAGTTTCAGGTTTAAAAGAATCTTTATTGGTTTTAAAAGATGTAAAAGGCATTTCAGTAGTGCATTTAGATGATAAAGATGTCATCCGACATCGTTTGGTCAAAAAAATTATCAATGCTTATAAAAGTATTGAAACAGAATAGTTATTAGAATCTAGGAAAGTTCTTACTAAAAAAAATCTTATTTTCGCATCAAATAATTTAACAATCTTTTTATTGTCAGAAGCTCAATGACTCATACTATTAATAAAACGGATTACCACTTCCCAAATCAACGAGGGGTTTACAAAGGAAAGGTTCGTGAGGTGTATAATATCAATGATGAATTTTTAGTGATGGTCGCTACAGATAGGCTTTCTGCCTTTGATGTTATTATGCCAAGGCAGATCCCTTTTAAAGGTCAAATTTTAAATCAAATTGCTGCTAAAATGTTGGCAGCCACCAAAGATATTGTTCCTAATTGGGTGGTGGCTACTCCAGATCCAAATGTAACGATTGGTTATTTGTGCACACCTTTTAAGGTTGAAATGGTGATACGAGGGTATCTAACTGGGCATGCTTGGAGAGAATACAAATCAGGTAAACGAAGTATTTGTGGGGTTTCTATGCCGGAGGGTATGATTGAAAATCAAAAATTTGATCGTCCAATGATTACGCCCACAACTAAGGCAGCTATCGGCAAGCATGATGAGGATATTTCTAAGGAGGATATTTTATCTAAAGGAATCGTTTCAAAAAGTGATTATGAACAATTAGAAGCACATACCTATGCTTTGTTTGAAAGAGGTACAGAAATAGCAGCGGACCAAGGGCTTATTTTGGTCGATACTAAGTATGAGTTTGGAAAGACCAAAGAAGGAAAAATTGTCGTTATTGATGAAATTCATACTCCGGACTCTTCCCGTTATTTTTATGCTGAGGCTTATAAAGAAATTCAAGCGAAAGATCAAAAACAAAAACAACTTTCTAAGGAATTTGTGAGAGAATGGTTAATTGCCAACAATTTTCAAGGCAAAAAAGGAGAGCAGGTCCCTGAGATAAGCGATGCTAAAATAGAAGAAATCTCCAATCGGTACATAGAGTTATACGAACAAATTACAGGAGAGAAATTTGTCAAAGCTCCTACAGAAGATCTTATCAACAGAATCAATACGAATGTACTTTCTTATTTTAAGTAATTTTTAAAGATATTTTTTAAACAACACCGAAGCACCCCCACTAATTTTATAATCACTTGTTTTTCAGCAATAAAAAACATCTTGAATGTTGGTTTTATTTTAGTTGTTATTTGGAATGTATAGCATGTGTATAGTTTGTTTATACAGATAGATTGAATTTTCATAGGTAACTTTGTAAGTCGTATTCAATGACAAGGTTTATCTTGTATGAACCTAGTGTAAGAAACGTATTTAAAAGAGAAGGCACTTATTATTTAACGCGGTTCTGTTTAACATGAATAAATTTAATTAAATCAAATGAACATTAAAATGATAAATTTAAAATTAAAGATATTTTACTCGTTAATAATTGTACTTATAAGTTTTGCTTGTAGTAGTGATGAAGGTATCAATGAAAATAATGGTATTTGTACCAGTGACCAAATTGTAGGGATATCTGAGGAGTTAACAGCCCCTGAGGCGCTTACTCGAAATAATTCAGATTCAGAGGAATGGCTTTACGATTCCTACAGTCCGGGTGTTTTAAAGCCTCTAAATCCGTCTTGGGGAAATGGACAGACAACGACCTATAAACTAGAGAATATAGATGGTAACGAGGTAATCGCTTACAATGCGCTCAATTTTACGGGAGTTGAACCAAGACAAACTATTGATATTAGTGAAATGACCCATTTTAATATAACCTTCAAAACCACCGCTGAAAATTTTAGAATAAAATTAGACGATTGGGGAGAAAATGGTGTATGGGAACCTGAAAACAATACAGATAATGTCAGTGGTATTTTTTCAGTGAGTCTTCCTGCAAACAAATGGTATCGTTTACATATTCCTATTGATAAATTTGATGGTTTAACCAAAAGAGAACACTTTGGTGTATTGGTTCTTGAGTCAGAAAATCAATCCAGTTCAACAATAAAAGCATGGGTTGACAATATTTATTTTAGTAAGGAAACAGAAGCTTCTGTTCCAGAGCGTATTGGACAGGGAGATGATACTGAATTTACAACTTTGGTTTGGTCTGATGAGTTTAATGATGGTGGGTCTCCAGATTCTAGTAAGTGGAGCTATGATATCGGTACCGGAAATTGGGGTTGGGGAAATGGAGAGGCTCAATATTATACCAACAAGTGTGAAAATGTTAGGGTAGAAGACGGGCTACTAAAAATTACTGCCAAACAAGAATCTTTTGCTAATAAAGATTATACCTCTGGTCGTTTGAATACCAAAGGTAAATTCAGGTTTCAGTATGGAAGGGTAGAGGTTAGGGCAAAACTTCCTGCAGCTGAAGGGACCTGGCCCGCTATTTGGATGTTGGGAGATAATAAAAATTCTATAGGTTGGCCAGATTGCGGTGAGATTGATATTGTAGAGCAGAAGGGAGATGATAAGGATAAACTTTTGTTTACCACTCATTTTGGTGCGGGTTCTGATAGTCGTTCTATACCAAGTGGAGGGAGTGCTTCAACAGAATTTCACGTATACGGAATCGAATGGACCTCTGATGAAATCACATTTATGATTGATGGAATGAAATTACAAGATACTTATAAAAAACCAAGCAGGTATGTTAATCGTTGGCCATTTGATGCACCACAATATTTACTTTTAAATATAGCTGTTGGAGGGAGTCTTGGAGGTAATACATCAGGTTTTACTGAAAGTTCTATGGAGATTGATTATGTAAGAGTTTACCAATAATTATTTAAATAATACGACGATATTTTCTTTTTATGGATTTTAAAAATTGTAGGATCAGATATACATTATTTACATTGATTTCGCTTGTCCTAATGGCTTGTAGTGGTGGTAGTGATGAACAGGTTTTATTAAAAAATGGGGTTTATGATGATTTTGAAGGAGATGGAAATATTACGAGTTGGTATGGGGACCAATCACTTGTGGATAAAACTTTTTCCAATCCTTTTTCGATGGGAATTAATACCTCTGCAACGGTTTTAAAATATCAAGATACAGGAGGAAAGTATGCCAATGTTCGTTTTGATGCAGGGGGTAATTTTGATTTGTCATCAGACGCTGTTTTTTCCTTAAAAATATATGTTCCTTCTGAGGGTATTTCAGGAAATCAACCCAACCAGATTTCTTTAAAACTTCAAGATGGATTTCTCTCAGAGCCATGGGTGACCCAATCTGAAATTATCAAGCCAATCGTTTTGGACCAATGGCAAACTGTTACTTTTGACTTTGCGAATGATTCTTTTTTAAATTTTGATGATGATTCTCTAGATCCGATAGCTAGAAAAGATTTTAATCGAATTGTACTTCAAGTAAATTCAGAAAATAATAATGATGTCGTAGAGGCCTACATGGATGATTTTTTATACAATGGTAAATTACTGGACTCAGATATGATAAAACGGGAGTATATTGGCGTTTTGCCTTTTGATGAATTGGTTTGGTCCGATGAGTTTAATATCAGTGGATTGCCAGATTCAAAAAAGTGGAATTATGATATCGGTAATTCAGGTTGGGGAAATAATGAAAAACAATACTATACCAACAGACCTGAAAATGCTGAGGTCAGAGATAGCGTATTGGTAATCACCTTAAAAAAAGAAAATTACGGGAGTGCCTTATACACCTCTGCCCGTTTAAAAACCAAAGGTAAGTTCACTTTTACCTACGGAAGGGTAGAAGTTCGTGCAAAATTACCTACTGGTAGGGGAACTTGGCCAGCTATCTGGACCTTAGGAGATAATATAAGCTCTGTAGGTTGGCCCGATTGTGGGGAAATAGATATTATGGAACACGTTGGTTTTGATCAAGATCATATTCACAGCGCCGTTCACAACAGAGCCAGTTATGGTGCTACCATAAGTAAAGGAGGTCAAAGAATACAGTCAGCTTCGGATGATTTTCATGTATATGCTATGGAGTGGTCCTCAGCTTCTATGAAGTTTAGTGTTGATGGCATCAACCATTATACCTACAGACCATTAAATAAAGATTGGCGCGCTTGGCCTTTTGATGCCCCTCAATTCTTTATTTTAAATATTGCTATGGGAGGAACCTGGGGAGGTAAATGGGGTGTTGATCCGAATTTTACCGAAAGTACGATGGAAATAGACTACATCAGGGTATATCAGTAGTTTTTATTTTTTTGCAGCAGTAACCAACTCTATTTTTTCAATACTGGCTTGTGTGGTAAACATTCCATAATCGATGGTCACCTTGTTTTTTTCAATTTTGTCAATCACACCACAGGCTTTTCCATCAATTAAACGAACCTTGTCGTTTACCTTAAAGGTGTAAGGCTTTTTTTGTCGGGCTATTTTTTTAGCCTTTCGTTCTTTTTCTTTTCGAATTTTTGTAATGGTTTTTAATATTTCAGCTTCTGTTTTTTTAGCTTTTAGTTCTTTTTCTTGAATGGCTTTTTTGTTTTTAGGGGTTTTTAGGTTTTTTTTAAGAGGGTTGTTTAATGTTGTGTGTTTTGTTTTTTCCATCAATACCCATTTGTAAAATCCTGAAAGCAATTCTTTTTTGTTGTTGTTTTGAAAGTATTTAAAGGTCAATTCATTCGCCTTTCTTCCAAAGGAGAGCATTTTTTGATTGTTGTCGTACAACTCTTGAAAACTATTTAGTTTTTCATCAATTTTAGACGCTTTTAGCGACAAATTTTTGTTTTGTTCTTCAGTTTTTAATTGTTCGTCTTTTAAGGTTTTTGAATTTTGTTGTAGTAGGTTGCGTTCTTTTTGAAGTTTAGAGATGGTTTTGTCCAAACGTATTTTTTCGCTTTCGACCCTCTTTTTTGCCCGGTTGATGATATTAAATGGAATGCCATTTTTCTGAGCTACTTCAAAAGTAAAAGAACTTCCTGCCTGACCAATGAGAAGTTTAAACAAGGGTTGCAAAGTTTTTTCATCAAATTGCATGTTTGCATTGCATACATTTTCAAGTTCATCTGCCAGTACCTTTAGATTAGAATAGTGGGTGGTGATGAGTCCAAAGGCCTTTTTTTTATAAAATTCTTCCAAAAAAATTTCTGCCAATGCACCTCCTAACTCGGGGTCACTACCCGTTCCAAACTCATCGATTAAAAACAAGGTGTCTTTAGAACATTTTTTTAAAAAGACACGCATATTTTTTAAGCGATAACTATAGGTGCTCAGTTGGTTTTCTATAGATTGATTGTCACCGATATCTGTTAAAATAGTTTTAAAGAAGTAGGTTTCACTCTGTTCTTCTACCGGAATCAGCAAACCACTTTGTAGCATGACTTGTAAAAGACCAACAGTTTTTAGGGTAATGCTCTTTCCACCAGCATTTGGTCCTGAGATGACAATAATTTGTTGGGTTTTATCAAGTTTTAGCGTTTGGGGAATGATGGGTAAATCTAGCACTTGATTTTTTTCTAATAAGATAGGGTGAAAAGCATTTTTAAAATAGATCTTTTTTTCTTCTGAAAATTTAGGTAATAATCCTTTTATGTTGTTTGCGTATTTTGCTTTTGCGCCAATACAATCTAATTTTGTCAGGTAGTCTTGATGCGCCATGATCAATGTCAGGTAAGGTTGAATGACGGTCGTTAAAATCTTTAATAGTCGGTAAGTTTCTTCTTTTTCTTCTCCTTTTAGATATTGAAGTTCTCTCTGCAACGTAAGGGTTTCTTGAGGCGCAATAAACACGATACTTCCTGTTTTGGAATTACCCAGTAAATTTCCCTTAACCTTACGCTTGTACATAGATTGTATGGCTAAAACACGTTGGTTGTCGATGATGGACTCTTTAATTTCATCTAAATAACCAAGGCGATCATATTTACTCATTTCTTTTACAAAAGAGCTGCTGATTTTTGCATTGATTATTTTGAGATCTTTGCGGATGTTTTTTAAGAAATCAGAGGCATTGTCTGCTATTTCTCCGTAAGGGGTTATGATTTTTTTAATTTCTTTTATTAGGGTTTTATCAACTTCAATTTCTTCTGATTTCAGATATAAAGTAGGGTAGTATTCTTTAAATTTTTTAAAAAATAAGATCAGTTTAGTAACGATTTCAGAATTTATGGCAATTTTTATGAAAGAAGTCCCTTCTAGGGTGCTATTATCAATTTTTAACAGGTTAATCTCATTAGTTAGGTTTTTAAAAGAGTGGTTTGGGATGCTGTTTTCATTTACAAAAGAAGTGCCATATTCATCTACTTGCTGAAGTTCTGACAATAGATTAGCTTTATTTGAAATGGGAGAGATTTTTTGTGCAAGCTGTTTTCCCAGATCAGAAATACACAATTCTTTTACACGATCTATAACGGTGTTAAATTCTAAATCATCTAATGTTTTTTTTGAAATAAATCCCATTTAATTTTACCTTTGTTACTCTTATTTTAATTTTAGTAAATCAAACAAAAGTAATCAAAATTACCGATGTATATGGAGACTAAGAAAATAGGAATGCAAACTTTTTTATAGAATAGGCAGGAGAAAATAACTGAATTTTTGTTTCTTTATTGAACAACAACAGATGAATATAGATATCGACCCTTCTTGGAATAAAAGATTGGCTCTTGAGTTTGAAAAACCTTACTTTAAAGAGTTAATTAAATTTGTCAGACAGGAATATAAGTTGACTACTTGTTATCCTGATATAAAAAATATATTTGCGGCGTTTAAAGCCTGTTCTTTTGAGTCTGTCAAGGTAGTAATTATTGGTCAGGACCCCTACCATGATACAGAACAAGCAAATGGTTTGTGTTTTTCTGTGAATACAGGTTTAAAACACCCCCCTTCTTTAACCAATATTTTTAAAGAACTTTATACAGATATTGGAAAGGAAATTTCTGTATCGGGCGATTTGTCATCATGGGCCAGACAGGGTGTTTTAATGCTAAATTCCGTTTTAACGGTACGCGAACACGAGGCAGGTTCTCATCGAAACAAAGGCTGGGAAAAATTTACAGATAGTGTTATTGCTGAGATTTCTGATCAAAAGCAGGGAGTCGTATTTTTATTGTGGGGAGGCTATGCTCAAAAGAAGGGAGCTAAAATAGATACTAAAAAACACGGTGTTTTAAAATCTGGACATCCGTCTCCTTTGAGTGCAAATAGGGGGTACTGGTTTGGAAATAAACATTTTAGTCAGGCCAATGTTTTTTTAGTAGCAAAAGGCGTTAAAAAGATTAATTGGTAAGTAAACGAGGCGATTATCCACCTACACGTTTTACTTTATAATCTTTTTCTTCAAGAATTTTTATGATTTTATCACGGTAGTTGCCTTGGATAATAATTTCACCATTTTTGATACTTCCACCGACACCACAAGATGTTTTTAAAGTTTTTCCTAAGGCTTTTAAGTCACTTTCAGACCCTTTAAAACCTTTGATAATAGTAACGGTTTTACCCGCTCGGCCTTTGTTGGAAAATACGGCTTGCAATTCTTGCTCTTTTGGTAAAAGCGTCTTTTCTGAATCATTTTTTTCGACTTCAAGGTGCTTATTGGTAGAAAACACAAATTCTCCTAGATCAGATAAGTTTGAAAGTTTTTTAGACATGTTTTTTATTTGTAAAAGAGGGTTTATTTTTTATACAAAGGAATTCGATAACTGATACAGTAGTTGAAACTTACGCCAGAATTTGTGGCATATACTTTGTTAAAACCAGGAATGTATAAGTTTTTAAAATTTGTAGGTTCTGTAGTATGAATCAGTTTGTTAAAACTGATATTTAGCCCTAAATACAAATTTTTAAAGGTTTCTGCTTTTATTCCTATAACAAATGCAAGCCAATGAGCATTTAGATTGTTGTAGTTTGTATTGGCTTGAACAGTTCTCGGTTCAAAATAAGCGGCTGATAGATTATTAGTGTGAGTGCCATTCTGAAAGATGGTATAATTGTTTAAGGTTTGAGAAAAAGTACTGAATCCATATCGAGCACCGTAATACAGTTCGTTGTCCATCTCCAGCCAATTTTTAAAAGCGTTGATGTTAATGCCAACCGTTATGTAAGGGCCTTCTGTGCTGTAATTAAAGTTATCTTCCTGAGATGTTTTATCGACATATCCTAATTCAGTGGCGAGATATAAATTCTTTTTTATTCGATAGTCTCCTGTTAGTTCATATCCCTTAAAATTTTTATTGCTAAGGGAAATAATAGGTTTACTCAGATCAATACCTATTCGTAAACCGTAGTTTTTTTTGTAAACAATACTGTCTTTTTGAATGTTTGTTTGCCCTGTTAAGAATAATGAAAACAAAGCAAAAAAACTACTAATGGTATATTTTAATATGGGTCGCTGTTTCATCTTCTATATTTGCGTTACTCACCTCCATTTTCTTAATCCAATTTTTGGTGTAATTATTGTCGTGACTTAGGTTTTTAAAAATAGACTTATAGCCGCATGGCTTTGATACAAAAACATCCTCTATAAGGTAACTAAGGTTTATTGTATCAACGATATTTGTTGTGGATAGGTTATAAATTGTCGAGTTATTTTTTGTATTTAAAGGAACAAAGATAGAATCTACAATTGCCAAGTCGTATACGGTATCTTTATTTTCTGCCCATACGTATATGGGAACTTTTTTTAGGTTTTCAGGGTCATCATTGTCGTAAAAGCTAAGAATTAATCGAGGGGTTGTTACTTCTGAACAAAAGTCGTTATTTTCACAAGAAAGAAGGGCTAGGATAAAAAATAAAAAGGCAGATGGATAATTTTTCATATTAAAATTGTGTGCTGAAACTATTTTCAAAGATACTAAAGAAATAAGAAGTATTGTCCTGTATTTTTGGAGCAAAACAGAAATTTTGAAAAGAGATTTTAGGGAGTGTTTTAATTTATATGATTTTTTTAATAACTCTTAATTTATGAGAATGTCTTTTTGTGTCTACATTGTAAATTCCAGAATGGTCCAAGCGGTCAATCCGAACTTTTCCGTGAGCGTGTATGATATAATTGTCTTGCATAATAATTCCAACATGGGTAATGATTCCTTCTTTATTGTCAAAAAACGCCAGATCTCCGGCTTCACTTTCTTCTATAAAACTTAAAACTTCTCCTTGTGAGGCTTGTTGAGATGCGTCTCTTAATAATTTGTGTCCGTTGAGTTTGTATACCATTTGGCTAAAACCAGAACAATCTATTCCAAAAGAAGTTCTTCCGCCCCATAAGTAAGGGCTGTTTAAAAATAAAAAAGCAGTTTTTATGATATTTTGTTTTGTTTTTTTTCCATTAAAGACAGCTCCATCATAGAAATAATTTGTGTCTGCAATTTTAAAGGTGTTTTCTTTGTAATAAGGTAAGGTTGCTCCGAGGGTAACCTTTGATAAAACTTGATTTTGGTCATTTATAAAGTCTACAGGATTTGCTACAAGTGTCGTTTTTCCTTTTTCAAGTTTAAGGTATTGCTCTTTTGTGATGCGTATGAATTGTTTGTTATCAATCCATCCTTCGTATTGGTCAAAAGACATACGAATTTTACTCCATTCTTTGCGCGTTTCTAATACTTTAAAATGTTCTCCAAATAAGACCTGTGAAACGAGTTCTGATTTGTTTTCGGGGTCGCTTCGTAAAGAAACAATGCTTAAGTTACAAATGCCGTAGTCCATTAATTGAGGTTATAGCTTTTTTAGTGCTAAAACAGTTGTTGCTTCTTTATACTTAAAAAGGGGGTTGTTAAAAATGACCATATGCGAAAGTACTTAAATATTTTGAAATTTTTACTTGTTTTTAAGGACGATTTTAGTCTTTCAAGATTGATTTCTGTAAGAAAATAGGTTTGTAATAAATACATTTCTAGGCTGTATAGGTATATATTTTATCATTCAAATCATTCTCATTTTTAAATTGTTTATTTTTGGGCATCAATCTCGAATATATGAAGCAGATTATTCATAAAATTTACCAAAACAATACGTTTATTTATAAGGTTTTTCTATTTGTAATGACTACGGTACTAATCGTTTATTTTTTTCCAAAAGGAGGAAAGTTTAAATACGAATTTCAAAAAGGGAAACCCTGGCAATATGAGAACTTATACGCACCGTTTGATTTTGCTATTCAAAAGAGTTTAGGAGTTATTGATTTGGAGAAATTAGAAATTGAAAAAAAATCTAAGCTGTATTTTGCATATAATTTTGATGTTATTGAAAAGGTAAGGCTTCAGATGTCTGAACGGTTTAAAAAAATGGCTACAGATAGTTTGTACTTTAACCAATTAATGACTAAGGCCTCCCAGATTGTCGGTGAAATTTATCAGATCGGTTTTGTAGAGGCAGGTATTGAAACGCGTGTTAAAGACTCAAAATTAAAGGTGGTACTCCGAAAAGGTAATGAAATTAATGAGATTCGTTTTGATAGCTTTATTTTTTCGAAAGACATTTTTGGTTTAATTCAAGGACAACTTCAAAAAAACACGAGTGATTTGTATCGGGAAACCTTGATTAATGTTTTGGCAGAGGTTGTAAAACCCAATGTGTCATTTGATAAAAACTTTACTGATAAAGCATTACAAGATGCGCTCAATTCGATCTCTTATACGACAGGATTGATTTCTGAAGATCAGTTGATTATATCTAGAGGGGATATTGTTGAAGGCGAAAAATTTGCTATTCTACACTCGTTAAAGCAAGAGTATAGATCTCAGATTTGGACCAAGAATAACTACAATTGGATTGTTTTTGGCTATACAATTTTAGTTGCTTTGGCTTTGTTAATGTTGCTTTTGTTTTTAAGGCAAAATCGACCAGAAATTTTTGAAAATAATACGAAAGTTGCCTTTATATTTATTAATGTTTTGTTGATGGTTTTATTGGTAACTTTTACCGTTACTTATCGTGTTGATTATTTATACGTAGTACCCTTGAGTATTCTTCCTATTGTTTTAAAGGCTTTTTTTGATGCGCGGTTGGGAATGTTTACCCATGTGTTAACGGTATTATTACTAGGCTTTATTGTTCCTAATAGTTTTGAGTTTGTCTTTTTACAGATTATTGCGGGGATTGTTACCATACTCACTGTTTCTGAGTTATATAAAAGGGCCAATCTCTTTATCTCAATAGGTCAAATTACCTTGATCTATATGTTGACGTATTTTGCGTTTTCAATTATACATGAAGGAAATATAAGTCAAATAAATTGGAATTACTTTTTTCTTTTTGCTCTTAATGGGGTTTTGTCATTTTTGTCTTTGTTTTTACTTTGGATATATGAAAAACTCTTTGGATTGGTTTCGGATGTTACTTTATTAGAGCTTTCAAATACTAATTCGGAACTTCTGCGAGAGTTAAATGAAAAAGCGCCGGGCACCTTTCAGCATTCTATGCAAGTTGCAAATTTAGCAGAAGCTGCTGCAAATGAAATAGGAGCCAACTCTATGTTGGTTCGAACAGGGGCACTTTATCACGATATAGGTAAAATTGCTAATCCACTCTATTTTACAGAAAACCAATCTACTGGGGTAAATCCTCACGATGAAATTTCATCAAAAGAAAGTGCAGGGATTATTGTAAACCACGTATTAAGGGGTATAGAATTGGCAAAGAAAAATGGACTACCAGATAGGATTATTGATTTTATTAGAACACATCATGGTACCACTACGGTTTATTATTTTTATAAAAGAGAAAAAGAAGGTGCTATTGAGGGAATTGATAAAAAAGACTTTCAATACAAAGGACCCATACCTTTTTCAAAAGAAACAGCTATTTTAATGATGAGTGATGCTGCTGAAGCTGCTTCTAAGAGTTTAAAAGAACCTACCGCCCAGTCTATAGATTTATTAATTGATAAAATTATTGCAAAGCAAATATCTGAAGAGCAATTCATAAATGCGAATATTACTTTTAGGGAAATTGAGGTGATTAAAAAAGTATTGAAGAAAAAATTAAAAAATATATATCACTTACGTGTTGATTATCCAGAATAAAAGTATAGTTAGATCAATCAAAAAAAAGCTAAAAACGCTTGTGAGATAGTAAATGTAAACTTACATTTGCACTCGCAAAAATACGTTCTTTAACAAATTGCAAAATTATAGGAGAGGTGCCGGAGTGGCCGAACGGGGCTCCCTGCTAAGGAGTTGTACCTTTACGGGTACCGGGGGTTCGAATCCCTTCCTCTCCGCAACTTAACTACACTATTAATTCGGGGTGTAGCGTAGCCCGGTCATCGCGCCTCGTTTGGGACGAGGAGGTCGCAGGTTCGAATCCTGCCACCCCGACAAAGTAAGATAAGGTTACTTTGTATTAGTTTTATAGGATTATTTACTAAATAGGTAGTGTTTTGTTGGTAAATAGTCTGTTAAATTGGTTAAGGTCGCGTAGCTCAGCTGGATAGAGCATCTGCCTTCTAAGCAGACGGTCACAGGTTCGAATCCTGTCGCGATCACGGATAAATAAAAAAAGCAAGCAAAATATAAAGCTTGCTTTTTTATTTAGAGATCTTTTTAGGGTGATTAGCTCAGTTGGTTCAGAGCACTACCTTGACAGGGTAGGGGTCACTGGTTCGAATCCAGTATCACCCACAACCAATAAAAATCAGACCCTTATTTTTCTTTTATGAATACTGATAACCACGGTTTTTGAGGCAGGGGTATTGCTTATTCTGGCAGTATTTTCTAGAGCAACCAATATATTGGTTTCGGGAAAATAAGTGGCGGTACATTTTCGAGGAATATCGTATGGAATGGCTAAAAAATCAGATACAGTGCGTTTCGAATCCTTAAAATGACTTATAAGGGTTAGCGGTTCTTTTTTTTCTATACCCATCGCTTTCATATCTTTTGGATTCATTAAAATAACCCTTCGTTCGTTTAAGATTCCTCTGTACCGATCGTTTAATCCGTAAATAGTAGTATTGTACTGATCGTGGGTTCTAATGGTCATCATTAAAAATTGGTCTTTTTCTAATTGAATGTCAGAACATTGATTGATGGTGAAATTGGCTTTGCCTGTAGACGTTTGACTAAAATCATTTTCCCGATTGCTGTTTGGAAGGTAAAAACCTCCAGGGATTCGGATGCGTTTGTTGTAATTTTTAAATCCAGGAATGGTTCTTTCTATAGCATCTCTTATAAGATCATAATTGTTTGAAAATGCGGTCCAGTTGGTTTTTGTATTTTGAAATGTAGCTTTGGCTATTCCTGCAACAATAGCTGTTTCACTTTTTAACTGATTAGATAAAGGCTTGAGATGCCCAGCAGATCTTGAAACTACCCCCATAGAATTTTCAATACTTACAAATTGTTTTCCGCTCTTTTGAATATCTTTTTCAGAACGGCCTAAGCAAGGAAGTATAAGGGCTTGTTTTCCGTGTATCAAATGACTTCTGTTGAGTTTGGTTGAAATTTGTACGGTTAAGTCACAATTTTGAAGCGCTTTTGCGGTGTATGTCGTATCTGGTGTTGCAGAAATAAAGTTCCCACCCATTCCCATGAATATTTTGGCTTTTTTTTGATACATTGCTTTAATTGATTCTACAACATCGTATCCGTGTTTTCTAGGGGCCTGAAAGTTAAATTCTTTTTCCAAGCGTTCTAAAAAAGGCACTTGGGGTTTTTCCCAAATACCCATGGTTCTGTCACCTTGTACGTTAGAATGTCCACGTACCGGACAAGTTCCTGCTCCCTGTTTCCCAATACTGCCTTTTAAGAGTAATAGGTTTACAATTTCGCGAATGTTGTCTACTCCATTTTTATGTTGTGTCAGGCCCATTGCCCAGCAAACGATGATCTTTTTGTGTTGGGCAATCATTTTGATGGCTTCTTCAATTTTAGATTTGGAAACACCAGAATTGAGAATTAATTTTTCGCCATCTTGTTTTTCTAAGTCGCTTATAAATGCCTTGTAACCTGTTGTTTTAGATTCGATAAATTTTTGGTCAAATACCGTCCCTGGTTTTTTCTTTTCTTCTTTGTAGAGTCCTTTTAAGATGGCTTTTAAAAGAGAAACATCTCCATTAATCTTCACCTGTAAAAATAAATCTGATAATTGGCTTCCCTTTCCAAACCACTTTAAAGGGTTTTGTGGATTTTTAAAACGTAGCAAACCAACCTCAGGTAATGGATTGATACTGATTATTTTACCTCCATTCTTTTTGGTGCTCTCTAGGGCACTTAGCATTCTCGGGTGGTTTGTTCCAGGATTTTGTCCTATAACAATAACCAAATCACTGTGTTTAAAATCTTCTAAAGTGACAGATCCTTTAGCAATTCCCAGTGTTTCAGAAAGGGCCACACCACTAGATTCATGACACATATTAGAACAGTCGGGCAGGTTGTTTGTTCCGTATTGTCGGGCAAATAATTGGTATAAATAGGCTGCTTCATTGCTGGTTCTTCCTGAGGTATAAAAAATACTTTCATTTGGGCCTTTTAAGCTATTCAGGCTATTTCCAATTAGTTTAAAAGCCTTTTTCCAAGAGATCTCTTTATAATATTTGCTGCCTTCTTCAAGGATAACCGGATGTGTGATCCTTCCTTTTTTGCCCAACTCGTAGTCAGATAAAGTAGCCAATTCATCTATAGAATGTTTTTGAAAAAAAAGGGGAGACACTTTTTTACGTGTGGCTTCTTCTGCAATTGCTTTTGCTCCGTTTTCGCAGTATTCAGCTAAAAAGGCTCTTTTTTCATCGGGGTCTGGCCAAGCACAACCTGGACAATCAAATCCCTTTTTTTGATTTACTTTTGCCAATAATCCAAGTCCTTTAGAAAAACCAGTTTCTTTTAGCATGTGTTTCAAAGCAGACCTTACTGCATTTAATCCTGCAGCTGTTTTTGGAGGCTGTTTTAATTTGATTCCTGTGTGTTTGGCAGGTACCTGTGCATTGGTTCTTTGGTTTTTCATGAGGTCCCTATTTTTGACGGATGAGCGTAAACAGTAGATTTTTCATTTCTAGAAAAACCAATCAGACAAATTCCAAATTCTTTGGCATAGTCTACTGCTAGTGAAGAACATGCTGAAACAGCGATGATATAAGTTATTTTTGCAAAAAAAGCTTTAGAGATGATTTCATACGATACCCGACCACTTACGAGTAAAAATGTTGCTGTTTTTAAGGTATTGTTATTTAGTAATTCTCCTACACATTTATCTACGGTATTGTGTCGTCCAATATCTTCTTTTAAACTAATGCAGTTGTAATTTTTGTCAAAGATAGCTGCTGCGTGTGAACCACCCGTTAAATGAAATATATGTTGTCTAGAATTCATATTTTGAAACATTTCAGGAAGTTTTTTTAGATCCAATTTTAGTTTGTTCTCTAAAGGGATCTCATTTTTACCAAAATCTTCTAGCTCTTGTTTTCCGCAAATCCCACAAGATGAAACAGATAGCAATGAGCGTTTGTTTAAGTATCCTCTTCTAAGTTGTTCTCTGGGAATAATCACGTTCAATTTACGAAAACCATTTTCTTCAGCTTTTAATTCCTTTATTTGTAAGGGGGTAGGTTCTTTGTAGACATCCTCTGCATATAGTAGGCCCCTCACCAATTCTAAATCATTGCCAGGGGTCCTCATTACAACTGTAAAGGGTTTGTCGTTGATTTGAATTTCCAGCGGTGCTTCTACTACCAAGTAGTCATCAATAGGAATACTTTTTGTGGCATGCTTTTTTAATCCTTTATACAGGGAAGTGTTCATAGAATAAGATTGAAAGTAAAAATAAGAAAATATATTTACGGAGAAGAATCTTGTAAAGTTTAGGTCTTAATCTTTGTACTTTGTAAAGCTTGTTAATGAGAGAACGAGAAAAACGAGTGTTTACTGCAAGTTTTCAACTTATTATCAAGCAATTATTAAAATTTAAATGCGTGAAAGGTCTATTCATCCTTTAGTTCAATGAGTACATTGTGCTTTTTTATTTCTTCCTTGTAGTTTTCGTATAGAAACTCATCTTTGTGAAAATCTTGTTTTCGTTTCTTTTTCATCTCTAAACGGTTTAAAGAGCGTATAAAACGTCGGACTCCTTCTTTACTTGTTATTTTTAATGTCGGTACTTTAGCATTTGTTCCATCATCATTTTTAGCCACCATTAAAAAATAGGAAGAGTTGCAATGTTTAATTTTTCCTGTTTGAATATTTTCTGAAGTTACTCGAATACCAACAGTCATAGAAGTTTTACCGACATAGTTAACACGGGCCTTAAGGGTTACGAGTTCTCCTACTCCAATAGGGTTTAAAAAATCAACAGTATTCACAGAAGCTGTAACACAGTATTTTCCTGAGTATTTAGAGCTACAAGCAAAGGCAATCTGATCCATTAAATTTAAGATATAGCCCCCGTGAATTTTACCGCTAAAATTTGAATGAGAAGGCAACATTAATTCTGCGAGGGTTACTGAAGATTCTAAAGATGTTTTTGTGATTTTTGACATGGGATACCTGTTTTATCTCTGCAAAATTAAGGAATATAAGATTGTTATTTTTATTTAAAACAGGTTTGAGGTAAAAAAATAAATAAGATTGAAAAATTTTAGTTAATTATTTGAGAAAGTCTGTTTTAAAAGGTGTTTTTTTAAGACTACTTTAAAGGGGGTCTTTTCTGAAGTATGTTTTTTTAGTTTTCTTTTGAACAAACAAGTACAATTTTAAGTTTGGCAAAAAAATCATTTGTTATTATTTGGCATGATCTTTATGGCAAATTTAATTTTAGTTAAATGCCCATTAATCATTTTATGGAAGGTGTAATTTTATACGATATTAAATTTACCCAAAAGATTTGGTTTCTATTAAAAATTCATTATCTTTAAATTAGGTATTATTATACTTTAGAAATATGTAATTGGTAATGCTCCCCTAACCAATTTAAAAAGTTGACACACTTCCCCTATCGGTCAATTTTTTGCATAAACAAATAAATTATTAAAGCTACGATAAGAATAGAATGAGTTACAGTATTTTTTTGTTAAAAAAATTGTTATTGTCCCAAATACTTGTGCTTGCATTGATTTTAGTACGGATATTCATTTCGAGTATTGTTATAGGTGTAGGTTTGTTATTAATGAGTGTTATAATATGAAATACAAAAAATTGAAAGTAACTACAATATTTATTTTATTAAGTATTGTAGGAGTACACGCACAAGAAGTATTATCTTCATTACTAGCTTCAGGTGGAGAAGCCAAAGGAGGACGTGGGAAAGTTAGTTACTCCGTAGGGCAATTGGTTCATACTATTCATACAGGAACAAACAACTCTGTATCACATGGTGTACAGCAGTTTTTGAAAGTTACGGGTATTAATGGAACAGGTGTTAATCCAGGTTTATCTGTTTACCCAAATCCAACAAGAGATTTATTAATTCTAAGCATTGAAGATATAGGTAATAAAAACTGGACATATCAACTTTATGATATACAAGGTAAATTATTAAAAAATAAACGAGTGACAGATAATAGTACAATTATAATAATGAAGGACCTTCCAGCATCCATTTACCTTTTAAAAGTAAGGAATCATCAACAGTTAGTAAAATCATTTAAAATAATTAAAAGATAGAAAGTTTATGAAAAGGATATTTACAACAATTATGTTATTGGCATTAACATTAAATGTTTTTGCTCAGGCACCAGAAAAGATGAGTTATCAAGCAGTTATAAGAGGTGCAGATGGTAAATTAGTAAAAGAGACATTAATAGGTGTGAAAATAAGTATCTTACGGGGTTCTGGTGTAAATGAAGCAGTAGCAGTTTATGAAGAAACACATCCTGTAGAAGAAGGTGAACTAAAAACTAATTCGAATGGCTTAATAAGCTTAGAGATAGGTTTAGGTGAAACAAGTGGTAATTTTAGTTTAATAGATTGGTCTAATGGCCCATTTTTTATAAAAACAGAAACGGATCCAGCAGGAGGTACTAATTATACTGTTGATGGAACAAGCCAGTTGTTGAGCGTACCCTATGCACTACATGCAAAAACGGCAACAACTATTACTACCCCTACAGCTGATATATCTTTAAAAGGTAAAGATGCTGATGATAAAGATAAAAATTACAGATTAGTAGATGTTGGGGACCCTAGTAATCCTACTGATGCAGTGAATAGGCAATATGTGGATGATATGAACAAACTTATAAAAGATAGAATATTTGTAGGGGATGATAAGGGTAATAAGAAACAATTTAAAATAGAAAATGACAGCGATGTAACCATAAAAGTAAGTGATGAAGTTACTGGTGATGGAGAAGCTTTAGTAGGTTCTTTAGAGATTAGTAGTGATTTTAAGGTAAACAATCAGATGTTAGACAAAGAAAATATTTCTTTAAGTGGATTTGGTGAAGCCACAGCAGATGTATCTTTAGGTGGTTATAAATTAATAGATGTTAAGACTCCATCGGCTTCTGGGCATGCGGTGAATAAGGAGTATACAGATAATTTGATACAAGCAGAATTATATGGGGAAAACGGAGGATATATTAAATTCCCGAATGGTATTATCATGCAATGGGGGGTATGGATATCTCCTGACTGGTGGCAGAGCTGGAGTTTCTCTGTTAAATTTCCGATTTCTTTCCCCAACAAGTGCCTTAATATAACCACCTCATCATATATTGAATATATGTGCATAAATGGTATGTGGGACAGTGGGGACTCGTGCGGTGGTGAGGAATATTATTACCCACCCTACGGTGACGATGACTACACCACCGACTCTCCCGCATGGGACAGGTATTTTATTATAAATGATTCATACATGTCACAGAATCATGTATATTGGCAAGCAATCGGGTATTAAATCAGTTAATATATTTTTACGATCTTTTCCATCAAGGGTTGCTTTCGGCTTACTATTGGCTGTACAAAAAAGACAGAGAGATTTTTTTAGTTTTCTTTTGAACAAACCAGTACAATTTTTTTGTCGGAGCAATCGGTTGTAAAGAATAAATATATTTGCCCGCCTTCTTTTATTTTGGTTTTTTTACGAATCTGAGCAACTGTTTCTGGGAAATTACGTGTGCTGATATTGGCTTTTGTCTCAGGGAGCATATTTAAGAGTTTCTTTTTGTCGTAGGTCAATATCTGGTTAATTATAAATGCCCTTCCTGGAAAGTTACTCCTTAATTTTTCTGAGGTGTATAAGTGTGAGTTTTTGTGAAGTTTGTTTATTTTTAGCTGTTCTGCTACTTGGTTAAAGGCTCCTGATTTTAAAATAGCTGCATTGGGTTCATATAAGTATTTTTGAGGGTTAGAATACCTGATTGATGGGTGTGTGCCGTATTCAAAATTAAAGAGTTGTTTTTCTTTTTTTTGATAGTTACAAGTTTTTATAGCAGTATTTCCTATATGGTTTTTTTGTAAGATGAATAGCAATTCTTTGACCTCATTTTCAACAGAAACGACGTGAATTTCTTTTACAAATTTTAATTCTTCCATACTTTTTGTAATGTCGAGCATAGGAGAACTTTTTATGAGGATATGATTACTGTATTGAAATAGGAATTCAATGTTTTCTGGGACATTTGGAATACAATCTTTTAGCAGAAATACTTTTTCTTTATGTTCGTTTCTACGCGACGGATCTATATAGATCCAATCAAATCTCAGCTGGTTTCTTTGAAGGTAGTCAAAGCTATTAATTATTTGAAATTCAATGTTTTTGACCTTAAATTTTTGAGAATTGTAATGGGCGATATTAGACAGTTCTGTATTTAGTTCGCAGTAGGTCACGCTTTTTATTTTCTTTGAAAAATACAGGCAGTCAACACCAAAACCTCCAGTTAAATCAATGAGACTTTCCCCTGTAACTAAATCGGATTTATAGTGAGCTGTTATTTCAGAAGAACTTTGCTCTAAATTTATTTTTTTAGGAAATACAGTATTTTTTGTACCGTACCAAAGAGGTAATTTTTTGATGCACTTTTGTCTTCCTTGAATTTGTTGTGCGATCTCCTGTATAGAAACCCCTTCAAATGGACTTCCTTTTAAGATCAGTTTATTGAGGTTGGTATGGGTATTTTGTTCAATGAATTGTTGAACTTTGGTACTTGTTATTTTAGGGTTCACAAAGGCTTTATATGTCTTTTGTCAGTGATTTTACAATTTTGTTGTCTGAAAAAAATTCTTTTAAGATTACTTTTATAACAGTGTAGGTTGGAACGGCAATAATCATTCCGACAACACCAAAAAGTAAACCGCCAAGACTAATGATTAAGAAAATTTCTAAGGGATGTGATTTTACACTTTTAGAAAAAATTAGGGGCTGACTTATAAGGTTGTCGATTAATTGAGCCATAAAATAACCAGTCATAACGTATAAGGTAGTCGGTAAAATTTCTGTTTGAAAGTTTAATCCTATGTTTTCTGTCATCGTTAATACGAACATTAAAAGCCCTCCAATGAGGGGGCCAATAAATGGAATTAAATTTAAGATTGCACATAAAAATGCAATTATGATTGCATTTTCAATTCCAAAAACTAAAAGGATGCCTGTGTATATTGTAAATAAAATAGTAATTTGAAAAAGTAGTCCAATAAAATATCTAGACAATAATTCTTTGATGGTGTTAAGAGACTTGGCAACTCTTTTTTCTTTGGTATTCGGAATTAATAACAATAGATTTTTGTGTATGAGTAGATTGTCCTTTATTAAAAAAAAGGAGATAAATATCACAGAAAAAACAGCAATACTAACGGATCCAATACCTTCTATAAGGGTGTTTAGTAAATTGGGGATGTCTTTAATATTTGATAGTAGATCAAAAATTTTAAATTGTTCAAAAATGTCAATTCCCTTGTTAAAAAAGTAACTGTTAATTTCATTTAATAACCTTTCAATATCATTTTTAAATTCAGTAGTGTTTAGGAGTGATAAATTTTCACCTTGTTTTAAAAATAAAGGGATAAACATTCTTGTCATTCCCACTAAAAAAAAGACAAAAACACCCATGATAACAAAAACAGCTAAGAGATTAGGAAAATTCAGTTTTTTCTTTAAAAAACGGATACCAGGTCTTGCAATTAAGCTTATTACAGCAGCAATTACAAGGTATATTAATACAGGCTTTATCTTGTGCAAAAAAAACAAAACCAATACAAATCCAATAAGAATAAGTAGGGCCTTTACGATTCCATCTGCAATTGATTTTGAGTCCATTTATGTTTTTTTTTAGGGACTTAGCTATTTAGCATCACGGGCATTACCAACATCGTAATTTGTTCTCCGTCTTCACTTCCGTTAACAGGAGTCAAGATACCAGCTCTATTGGGTAATGACATTTCAATGAGTACCTCTTCAGAGGTCAAGTTGCTCAGCATTTCAGTTAAGAATCTAGAATTAAAACCAATTTCCATATCATCACCTTGGTAATCACAATTTAATCGTTCGTCTGCTTTGTTAGAATAGTCAATATCTTCGGCAGAAATATTCAGTTCTGTTCCAGCCATTTTTAAACGAATTTGATGGGTTGTTTTACTAGAAAAAATAGAAACACGCTTTGTGGCATTTAAAAATGTGGTTCGTTCTACGGTCAATTTATTGGGGTTTTCTTTTGGGATAACCGCATTGTAGTTCGGATATTTACCATCTATCAAACGGCAGATTAAAACGATATTATCAAATGTAAATTTTGAATTTGTTTGGTTGTACTCAATAGTTACTTCCGTCTCATTTATTCCTAAAATTCCTTTTAAAAGGTTTAGAGGTTTTTTAGGCATGATAAATTCAGCGGGTTCATTCGCTTTGATATCTGTTCGGGTATATTTTACTAATTTATGAGCATCTGTCGCTACAAAAGTTAGGTTTTCTGAACTGAATTGAAAAAACACACCACTCATTACAGGTCTTAAATCGTCATTGCCTGTGGCAAAAATAGTTTTGGAAATGGCAGTGGCTAAAATATTTGCAGAGACTACCGTAGTACTTGGTGAATCTAGAGAGATTGTTTTTGGAAACTCTTCACCGCTAAAATAGGCCATGTCGTATTTTCCATAATCAGAACTTATTTCAACAGTGTTGTTTTCTTTTGTTTTAAAAGTTAGGGGTTGGTCCGGGAATGTTTTTAAGGTGTCTAGTAGTAATCTTGCAGATATCGCTGCACTACCGTTAGAATCAGATTCGACATTTATAGTACTTGTGATGGTAGTTTCTAAGTCTGAGGCAGAAATTTTTAGTTCACTTTGATTTAATTCAAATAAGAAATTATCTAAGATAGGTAAGGTGTTGTTATTGCTGATAACCCCTCCTAAAATTTGAAGTTGTTTTAATAATTGTGAACTAGATGCTATAAATTTCATTGGATGCGTTTCTAAAGTTTATATCTACAGTGTTAAAATAGTTTTTCATCTTTTAGAAGTTTATTTAAAACGAAAAACAGTCAAACAAATATATTATAATTGCGAATGTTTGCAAAGAAATGTTTTGAACAAAAACAAGCGGATTGTTAAAAACCTTTATTATAAAAAATTATTAGCCAAGTTGGCCAATTCTGATCGTTCCCCTTTTTCCAATTTAATATGAGCAAATAATGGTTGATCCTTTAATTTATCAATTAAATAAGACAGACCATTACTTTGTTCATCCATGTAGGGTGTGTCAATTTGATGAATGTCTCCTGTGAAAATAATTTTTGTTCCTTCTCCAGCCCTAGTGATAATGGTTTTTATTTCATGAGGGGTTAAATTTTGAGCCTCATCAATGATAAAAACAACATTGCTTAAACTTCTACCCCTTATAAATGCCAAAGCAGTCAAAGAAAGGTAACCACTATTTTCTAAATCTTCTAATGTTTTTCGTTTGCGTTCATTTTCACGAAATTGTGATTTGATAAATTTAAAATTGTCCCATAGCGGTTGCATATAGGGTGAAATTTTTTCATTAGCGTCTCCTGGTAAAAAACCAATATCTCGATTACTCAAAGAAATGATTGGTCGGGCTAATATGATTTGATCATACCTATTTTTTTGTTCTAATGCAGCAGCAAGTGCTAATAAAGTTTTGCCTGTTCCAGCAATTCCCTGTAGGGCAATTAGTTTGATGTGAGGGTTGAGTAAGGCATCTAAAGCAAATGTCTGTTCTGCATTTTTAGGTTTAATTCCATAAGCATAGTTTTTTTCAACACGTTCAATTTGTTTTGTTTCGCTATTGTAACGTGCCAATACAGCATCTGTAGATTTGTTGAGAACATAGTATCCATTTGCTGTTTTAGATCCTTTTAACAAGTTGTTTTCATCTATTTTATTATGGTTGTATAAATTTTTAATGAGCGTGGGGTCTATGTTGTCTAAACTTATAATCCCTTTTGAAATATTTTTTACTTTTCCTGTTAAATAATCTTCTGTTAGAAGTCCAATAGCCTTTGATTTTATCCGTAAATTGATGTCTTTAGTAACAAGTATAATTTTAGATTTTTTTTGCATTTGTTGCATCCATAACGCAGTGTTGATGATCTTGTGATCATTTTTGTATTTTCCATATATTTTTTCTGCATCGGTGTCTAGGTTTTCTGTAAACATGACAATTTTTAATTTCCCTTTCCCTTTTCCTAGAGGAATCCATTTGTTGAGCCCTGCATTGTTAGACATTTTGTCTAGAATACGGATGACAGCCCTTGCTTCAAAATTTTTAGTTTCATTTCCTATTTTAAAGTTGTCCAATTCTTCTAAGACAGTAATCGGAATAACTACATCATTATCTTGAAAATTGTTGATGGCATTGTGGTCAAATAATAGTACAGAAGTATCTAGTACAAATATTTTTGGAATACTTGTTTTTTTCATAAAACGAACTTATTTAAGTGAGTCAATATAGCAATGTTTTAAGCGGCATTGTTTAATATACCAGACAAGTTATTATAAAAGTTTGTTAATAACTGACTCATCAAAATTAATCGGTTGATTTCCTGCGTAGTTAAGAGTTTAGAATTTAACAGTAAATAGTCAAAAATGGGTCGAAAATGCTCAATTTTGACTCAAAACAACTGTTTTTTTGTTTTTTTTTGATGATTTTAGGTTTTTTTTAAATCGTTAATTTATCAGGTAAAAGGCTTTTTTTATGCTCCATATTCTCTTAAAAATTATGCAAAAATCAGTATAAAGGGTTCTATTTCCGTACTTTTGTGTTTTAATAGTATTTTATGGAGAATGATTTTAAAATGGTTGCTACAACCCTATTTGGTTTGGAGGAAGTGTTGGCTAAAGAATTGAGAGATTTAGGGGCTAGAGATATTAAAGTAGGCGTGCGTAATGTAAGTTTTAAAGGAGATAAAGGCTTTATGTATAAAGCAAATATAGCACTTAGAACAGCCATTAGAATTTTAAAACCTATTCGAAAATTTTCAGTAAACAGTGAAGACGATCTGTACAAAAATCTTCAAAAAATTAAATGGGAACGTTTTTTAAATGTCGAAGGTACTTTTGCTATTGGTGCGGTTGTTAATTCTTCTTTTTTTACGAGTAATTCGCATTATATTTCTTTAAAATCAAAGGATGCGATTGCAGATTATTACCGACATAAATACAGTAAACGTCCGAATGTTGATCTAGAATATCCAGATTTAAAAATACATGTTCATATCAAAGATGATTTTTGTACGGTTTCTTTGGACAGTTCTGGAGATTCTTTACATAAAAGAGGTTATAGAAGCGCTACGAATATAGCGCCGATTAACGAGGTGTTGGCTGCGGGTCTGGTATTGCTTTCTGGTTATACAGGTGAAGAAAATTTTATAGATCCTATGTGTGGTTCAGGGACTATTTTGATAGAAGCAGCCATGATTGCTTGTCGTATACCTGCAAACATTAATAGGAAGCATTTTGCCTATGAAAATTGGCCTGATTTTGATGAAGATTTGTTTTTTGTGATTCAAGACGCTTTGTTAAAAAAAATAAGTAGTTCTCATTTTAAAATTATGGGATTTGACAAGGCGCCTTCTGCAGTTAAAAAAGCCAAAGAAAATATAGAAAATGCGAATTTATCTGATTTTATAGGGGTTCATCATGTAAATTTTTTTAATTCTAGAAAAGAAGTTTTTGGAAATACAACAATATTATTTAACCCTCCTTATGGAGAGCGTTTAGAGTTGAAAGACTTAGAAGGCTTTTATAAGAATATTGGAGATACGCTCAAGAATGGATATACAGGCTCTATGGTTTGGTTTATCACTTCCGACATGCAAGCACTTAAATATGTTGGTTTAAGAACCTCTAAAAGAATTCCTTTGAAAAATGGGGATTTAGACTGCCGCTTGGTTCGTTACGATATTTATGAGGGTTCTCGTAAGTCAAAAAAAATGATTTTAGGGACTGAGGAGGAGTAGTATTTTTAAGACAAGTTATATTTTAATTAAATTTAATCGTATAAATTTAATATAATCCTCTAAGTTGTTTACAAAAAAAGCGATAATTATTTATATTTGACAACTTATCTATATAATTTTTTTTTTGATTCTGCTTCAAGAATATTTTGTTAATGTCATATTGCCGATTCCTTTGCGAAGGTTGTTTACCTATAGCATTACGGAAGCAGAATACAGTTTTTTAAAAAAAGGGATACGGGTAGCAGTTCCTTTTGGAAAGACAAAAATATATACGGCTTTGGTTTATGAAATTCATCAAAAAGCTCCAATAGCCTATCAAGCAAAGCCGATTTACCAGATTTTAGATGATACTCCTATTGTAAACCCTATTCAGTTACAACACTGGGAGTGGATTTCTAGTTATTATATGTGTTCTTTAGGCGATGTGTATAGAGCTGCTTTGCCTTCTGCTTTTTTGTTAGAAAGTGAAACCATTGTTTTTAAAAACCCAAGGTTTACGGAGGTGTCAATCTTAACAGATGAAGAATTTTTAATAGTTGAAGCGCTACAACAACAATCACAACTTTCAGTATTGGAAATTAATACAATCCTTTCTAAGAAGAATAGTTTCCCTGTTTTAAAAACGATGTTGGCAAAAGAGGCCATCTTTTTAAAGGAGGAAATTTACGAGCAGTACAAACCAAAATTAGTCAAATATGTTCGATTGCATGAGCAATATAAAGGTTTAGAAGATTTACAGGAAGTTTTAATTAAAGTTCACAGGGCAAAAAAACAACACCAAGCTTTACTGAGTTATTTTTCTTTAGAAGCTAGTACAAAAAAACCTATAAAAGCAAAAACACTTCAGGAAGTTGCCAAAGTATCTTCGTCTGTTATTAAAAGCTTAGTAGAAAAGGATGTTTTAGTGTTTTATGAGATTAGAACAGATCGTATTCGCTTTGAAAAGGGAACAGGAATTTTAAAAGAATTAAACGAATTTCAAGAAAAGGCTTTTTTAGAGATACAGACTTCTTTTAAAGATAAAGAAGTTACTTTATTACATGGGGTTACGAGTAGTGGAAAGACTGAAATATATGTTAAATTGATAGAAGAACAGATGGTTCTAGGTAAACAGGTATTGTTCTTATTGCCAGAAATTGCCTTGACAACACAGATTATTAATAGATTGCAAGAATATTTTGGTGATAAAATGGCCGTTTTTCACTCTAAATATTCTATGAATGAACGAGTTGAAGTGTGGAACAATGTTTTGCACTGTAGACCCAAAGCCCAACTTGTACTCGGAGCTAGATCATCTTTGTTTTTGCCTTTTTTGAATTTGGGTTTAATCATCGTAGATGAAGAGCATGAAACCTCCTATAAACAATTTGATCCTTCTCCTAGGTACCATGCTAGGGATTCAGCTATTTTATTGGCGAAGTACCATAAAGCAAAGACCCTGATGGGTTCAGCAACACCGAGTCTAGAGAGTTATTTTAATGCTAGTAATGGTAAGTACGGATTGGTCTCTTTGACCAAACGTTTTGGAGAGGTGTCATTGCCAGAGGTATCATTGATAGACATTAAAGAAAAATACCGTAAAAAAAGAATGAACGGCCATTTTTCTGATTCGTTGATTACGGCTATTGAAGAAGCTATTGAAAATAAAGAACAAGTAATATTATTTCAAAATAGAAGGGGTTTTTCTCCTGTGGTAGAATGTGAGACCTGTGGAGTGTCTCCACAATGTCCGAATTGTGATGTAAGCTTAACCTTTCACAAATACCGAAAAGAATTGCGTTGTCATTATTGTAATTACAGACAAGCTATGCCTCTGTGTTGTGGGGCTTGTGGTTCTGAAAAATTAACGATGATAGGGTTTGGTACTGAACAAATCGAGTTAGAATTAATAGATTTATTTCCTGCTTTAAGGATAGGTCGTATGGATTTAGATACCACCCGAGGAAAATATGGAACTCAGAAAATTATAGCTGCTTTTCAAGCCCAGGAAATTGATATTTTAGTAGGAACCCAAATGCTTTCTAAAGGACTTGATTTTGGAAACGTGAGTTTGGTAGGGGTTTTAAATGCGGACAATATGTTAAATTTTCCAGATTTTAGGGCCCACGAACGTACTTATCAAATGTTAGTACAAGTTTCGGGTAGATCAGGGAGGTCAAAAAAACGTGGAAAGGTGATTATTCAAACTTTTAATCCATACCACCAGATTTTGCAACAAGTTTCTACCAATGATTATAAGGCGATGTATAAAGAACAATTACAGGATCGTTGGCAGTTTCATTATCCGCCCCATTACAGGGTTTTACGGATTATTTTAAAACATCGTGATTTGATTCGTCTAGAAGAAGCTTGTAATTGGTTTGGGAAATCATTGACCAATGCTTTCTCAGAAAATGTACTAGGACCTAGTGCTCCAGCGATATCTAGGATTAGAAATTTGTATATCAAGCACATTGTTGTCAAGATACCTCCCAAACAATCTTTAAAAGCAACAAAGGGTCATATTGAAAAAATTAAGACGACTTTTCAGGCAATTGCTGTTTTCCGTTCTGTAAAGTTAACGATTGATGTAGATGCTTATTGATTAAAATTTAGGAATTTTTATCATAGATGTCATTGTACAAATCTAGGTAGATATTTTTGATGACTTTTCGTTTCATTTTTAGTGTAGGAGTTAGATGTCCTTTGTCAATGGTCCACTCTTCAGGAGTAAGTTTGAATTTTTTAACTTGTTCCCATTTGCCAAAATTCACATTGCAATTGTCAATTTCTTTTTGAATTTCAGAAACGACTTCTTTATGATTGCAAAGCTCATGGTTTCCAGATTTTAAGGGGACATTTTTAATTTTTGCCCAATATTTAATGAATTCAAAATTAGGTTGTATAAGTGCGGCAGGCATTTTTTCACCTTCGCCTATAATCATCACTTGTTCTATAAAGTTTGATTGTTTTAGTGTGTTTTCTAATAGGGCAGGAGCGATGTATTTTCCTCCAGAAGTTTTAAACATTTCCTTTTTACGATCCGTAATTTTTAAAAAACCATCTTCTGAGATTTCCCCAATATCCCCTGTATGAAAATAAGAGCCTGTCATAACAGAATTCGTTTTTTCGGGATCTTTATAATAGCCTAACATGACATTAGGTCCTTTAACTAAAATTTCTCCATCTTCTGCGATTTTAACTTCTACATTGTCTATAACTCTTCCAACAGTCCCAATTTTAATTCCTTTATCATAGGGACAGTTTACTGAAACAACAGGAGAGGTTTCCGTTAGTCCATAACCTTCTAAAATTGGCATACCTGCTGCAGAGAATACACGAATTAAACGGGTTTGTAAAGCGGCAGAACCAGAGACCAATATTTTGATATTACCTCCCAATGCTTCTTTCCACTTACTGAAAATAAGTTTACGGGCTATTTTTAATTGAAATTCATACCACCATCCATTAGCTCCGTAAGGTTTAAATTTTAATCCTAAATTAACCGCCCAAAAAAATAAACTTTTTTTAATTCCTTTTAGATCCTCTCCTTTAGCGATAATTTTGTCATAGACTTTTTCGTAAAGTCTAGGCACAGCTGTCATAACATCGGGTTTTAATTCTTTTAGATTGTCGCTAATGGTTTCAGGAGATTCTGCAAAATAAATTTCAATTCCACAGTATTGGTATAGGTATAAAATAATTCTTTCAAACACGTGGCAAACGGGTAAAAAACTCAGTGCTTTTGCAGCTCCGTGTTTTAAGGGAATCCTCGAAGTGCTATCCAAAACATTAGACACTAGGTTGTGATGAGAGAGCATAACACCTTTTGGTTTTCCTGTGGTTCCAGAAGTGTAAATAAGTGTGGCTAAATCATTAGGCTGAATACTTTCTTTTCTGCTCTCAAGTTCTGATTGGTTTTCTAAATCTTCTCCTAGGTTTAAAATTTCCTTCCAGTTTTTTTCGCCTGAAATTTCATCAAAAGTATAGATGTCTTTTAGTTGGGTGCTGTTTTTAATTTGGTTCAATTTTTCTAGAATGGCACAATCTGAAACAAAACAATAAATAGCTTCTGAATGGTTTAAGATATACTGATAATCTTCTTTGGCAATTGTTGGATAAATGGGTACATTTTGTGCCCCAATTTGTAGAATACCCATATCCATCACGTTCCACTCTGTTCGGTTCGTAGTAGAGATGATTGCAATTTTGTCGTTTGGTTTGATCCCCAATTTCAATAACCCCCTACTTACTTTGTCAAATTGATCGATATATTCTTGGGTTGAAATACTTTCCCATTTTCCTTTATACTTCGTGGTAAAAGCTTTTTTTAAATTAAACTTTTTTAATTGGTATTCGGGGAAATCGAATATACGAGATACTTTTTTCATTTGAGTAGCAAAAATGTTTGTTTATCCTGTACTGCAAAATAGTTAAATTTAAGTAAATTTACAATGAAATTTAAGTAAACTTATAATCGTTTTGTATATCGGTTTAGGGTTATTTTTTTACCAACCAATTTTTCGCATTTGTAAAGGCCTCTAACCACGGAGATACCTCATCTTTTCTACCCGTAGGGTAGTTGGCCCAGTTCCATTGGAAGATGGAACGTTCTATATGAGGCATCATCACTAAATGACGACCATCTTTAGAACACATCATAGCAGTATTGTAATCTGATCCATTTGGATTTGCAGGGTAGTCTTTATGAGCGTATTTTGCAATGATGTTGTATTTTTTTTCTTCATAAGGGAGTTTAAATTTCCCTTCTCCGTGTGAAATCCATACTCCTAAGGTGCAGTCTTTTAGGGAGTTTAGCATGATAGAATTGTTTGGTTGAATTTTCACAGAAGTAAATCCACTTTCGTGTTTTTGAGAGTCATTGTGAGCCATTGTAGGCTTTTTTTCATCTGTAGGATTAATCAATCCCAATTCTATGAATAATTGACAGCCATTACAGATTCCAATGGACAAGGTGTCTTTTCTTTCAAAGAAATTTTTTAGTGCAATTTTTGCTTTTTCATTGTAAAGGAAAGCACCTGCCCAACCTTTTGCAGAACCTAGTACATCTGAGTTAGAGAATCCTCCTACCGCTCCAATAAATTGGATATCTTCTAAATTTTCACGTCCTGAAATTAAATCTGTCATATGTACGTCTTTAACATCAAAACCTGCTAAGTACATAGCATTTGCCATTTCTCTTTCAGAATTAGATCCTTTTTCTCTTATAATCGCTGCTTTTGGTCTTGGGGTATTAGAATTTATTTTAGGAGATTTTCCGCTAAAGTTTGTCGGGAATTTAAATGCTAAGGCTTGTTTTTTATAGTTGTTAAAACGAGTTGTTGCTAAACCACCTGCCGTTTGTTTGTCGTCCAATAAATAAGAAGTAGTAAACCAGATGTCACGTAAATGAGCCACATTGAATTGATGGGTTTCTTTGTTGTTTTTAATCACAAGCTCATTTTTGTCAGTGGCATTTCCTAATAGAGTAAAGGCAATACCATTCTCTGATAAGACATTTTCAATATTAGCGTCTACTGACTGAATAATAACCCCACTATTTTCAGCAAAAAGGGCTTTAATGGTGTCTTTTTCGTTAAGAGGAGAAATATTGAGTTGTGCTCCAAGTTCATTTTGAGCAAAACACATTTCTAAAATTGTTGTGATTAATCCACCTGCAGAAATATCATGTCCGGCTATAATTTTACCATCTTTAATGAGTTGTTGTAAGGTGTTAAAAGTCTTTTTGAATTTTGTAGCGCTTTTAATATCAGGACATTCTTTTCCAATTTCTCCAATACTTTGAGCAAAGGAAGAACCACCTAATTTAAAGGAATCATCTGAAAAATTGATATGGTAGATTTTGTTTCCGGGAATATTTTGGAATACGGGCTCTACAACGTTGGTAATATTATTACAATGACCAACGGCTGATATAATAACGGTTCCAGGAGCAATGACCTCTTCATTTGGGTATTTTTGCTTCATAGAAAGCGAATCTTTTCCGGTGGGAATATTAATACCTAATTCAATAGCAAAGTTTGAAACGGCTTCTACTGCCTTGAATAAACGCACATCTTCACCTTTGTTTTTACAGGGCCACATCCAGTTGGCAGATAGTGAAACGGATTTTAAATCATTTTCTAAAGGCGCCCATACTAAATTAGTCAAAGATTCCGCAATGGCATTGCGTGATCCAGATGTTTCATCAATCAAACTCATTATAGGTGCATGACCGATACTGGTAGCAATTCCTTCTTTTCCATTGTAGTCTAAAGCCATTACAGCCACATCGTTTAAAGGCAATTGCAAAGGACCTACACATTGTTGTTTGGCAACTTTCCCTCCAACACAACGATCTACTTTGTTGGTTAGCCAATCTTTACACGCGACAGCTTCTAATTGGAGTACATTTTCTAAATATTCGTGTATGTTTTCTAATTGGTATTCTAAAGCTTTGTAGGTTCTTTGAACAGTTTCATCTTTTATAATTGTTTTAGGAGAGCTTCCGAATAGATCTTTCATCGATAGGTCCATCGGTTTTTCTCCTGTTGTTTTTGATTGAAAGGTAAATTGTTTATTGTTAGTTACCTCGCCTACTGTATATATAGGGGAACGTTCTCTTTCTGAAACACGTTTTAAATAAGCTACGTCTTTTTCATGGATCACTAAACCCATTCTTTCTTGAGATTCATTTCCGATAATTTCTTTTGCAGAAAGTGTAGGGTCGCCAACGGGTAATTTGTCTAAGTCAATCTTTCCTCCCGTATCTTCCACCAATTCAGACAGACAGTTTAAGTGACCACCTGCACCGTGATCGTGTATAGAAATAATCGGGTTTTTATTACTTTCTATCATTCCTCGTATCGCATTGGCTGCACGTTTTTGCATTTCAGGATTAGAACGCTGAACAGCATTTAATTCTAGTTGGCTATCCATGTCACCAGTATCTGCTGAAGAAACCGCGGCACCTCCCATGCCAATTCTGTAGTTGTCACCTCCTAAGACAACAATTTTATCGCCTTCTTGAGGATTTCCTTTTATAGCTTCCTCACTTTTCCCATAACCAATACCTCCTGCCTGCATGATGACCTTGTCAAAACCAAGTTTCCTAGCTTCTTCTTCAAATTCAAAGGTTAATAATGAACCCGAAATTAAGGGTTGTCCAAATTTATTTCCAAAATCAGAAGCTCCATTAGACGCTTTTATCAATATATCCATAGGGGTTTGATAGAGCCAGTTTCGTTCTTTCATTTTTTCCCATGGACGATTTTTTGACAGACGAGAATACGAAGTCATATAAACGGCAGTTCCAGCTAAAGGAAGAGATCCTTTTCCTCCTGCCAAACGATCTCTAATTTCTCCCCCAGAACCTGTTGCAGCACCGTTAAAAGGCTCTACGGTAGTAGGAAAGTTATGTGTTTCTGCTTTTAAAGAAATGACAGCGTCAAATTCTTTGGTTTCATAAAAATCAGGTTTATCTGCTGATTTGGGTGCAAATTGCTCAACTCTAGGTCCTTTTACAAAAGCCACATTGTCTTTATAAGCAGAAATAATTTCATTAGGATGTGTTTCAGAAGTTTTGCGAATCATTTTAAAAAGGGAGCTATTTTTTTCTTTCCCATCGATAATAAAGGTGCCATTGAATATTTTATGTCGGCAGTGTTCTGAATTGATCTGTGAAAAGCCAAAAACTTCTGAATCGGTCAGTTTTCTTCCGATTTTTGTTGCGATTCCCTCTAGGTAAGTTACTTCCTCATCACTCAATGAGAGCCCTTCTTTTTCGTTGAATTGAGCGATGTTTTTAATGGTTAAAACTTCTTTTGGTTTGGTGGCAATAGTGTATATATCTTGATCTAAATTCGTGTATAATACTTCCAGCATTGGGTCAAAAGGAGCATCTTTTGAAGAAACTTTGGTAAATTTTTCAATTCTTACAATCCCATCAATACTCATATTTTGCGTGATTTCCACAGCATTTGTACTCCAAGGAGTTAACATTTCTTTTCGAGGACCTATAAAAAATCCTTCTAAGCTTTTTTGATTGATCTGAGTTGCATTTCCAAAAAGCCAGATAAGTTTATTGATATTTTCTGTAGAAATTTCTTCGGTCTGTATTGCAAATACAGTTGTGTTGTGTTGAAAGAATAGAATCATTGAACTTTAGATGTTTGTCGCTTTGAAAGATTGAGTTTTTGAAAGCACAAACTTACAAAATAAAGTCTAAAATCAGCATACTAATATACAGGCTGTTTTTGGCTACTTGACTTTCCTTTTTTAAGTATTAAGAGATTTCTTTTCTTTTTCTTATTCTCATGTTTAAAGCTTCAACTCCCAGTGAAAAGGTGATGGCAAAATATAAATAACCTTTGGGAATTGCGCCTATATGCTGTTGAAAGATGGTGGTATTTGCCAGATGTGCTCCTTCTGTAATCAACATAAATCCAATTAGAATTAAAAAAGAAAGCGCTAACATTTGTATGCTAGGGTATTTGTTGACAAATATCCTTATAGGATTCGCAAAGATGAGCATAATAATCATAGAAATAATGACAGCAATAATCATGATGAACAATGCACCTTCTGTTCCGTTGGTCATTCCCACAGCAGTTAATACAGAATCGAAAGAGAACACGATATCAATCAAGACAATTTGTAAGATAATTTTTGAAAGACTGGCTGTGTTTTTTGGTTTTGCAGTCTCTTCTGTGTGACCTTCGACCTTGTGGTGGATTTCATGGGTGCTCTTATATAATAAAAATAAACCGCCACAAATCAATATAATACTTTGACCAGTGATATGTGAAGAAATCCATGAGTTTTCTATATGGATAATAGCCTCTTTCATGGCAATAAGGTAAGACACACCGAAAAGTAAAATAATTCTAAAGATCATAGCTAGGATTAATCCGATATTGGTTGCTTTTTTCTGGTCTTTTTTTGGAAGTTTTCCCGTTGAAATTGAAATAAATACGATGTTATCAATTCCTAAAACAATTTCTAAAAAAGTTAAGGTTAGCAAGGCAATCCAGGTGTCAATTTGTAAGAATATATCCATCGTTTTTTATAATTTAATACTTGTGTTGCGTATTTAAAATGGGGTTATATAGATGTGTTTTTCAATTTTTGTTAGATAAATTATTCGGTTTGATCAGGAATTTTGTACAGCGTTCCTTTTTGTTCAAAATTAGAATAGCCCATTTTAGCGATAAAATCACAGTTGTTTTTTTTGATAGCCGTTATTTTTACGTGAATGGTGTTTTTGTCCAAGTCAGTTTTTGGGTGAAGCATTTGTAAGGTGTATTTAAAATTTCCATCCCATTTTATCAGCAAGGTGTCAATTTGATTCTCGTATTGTTCTATTTGAAAACTGTCTTTTCGGATGATTAAGGTTTCTTTGTAAGTTTCTGTAGAGGGAATTTTAAAAGTACCTTGTTTGAATTGATATGCCTCTATTTTTTCTTGAGAACAGGCAAATAAAAACAAGATTTGTACACCTATGAGTAGCGCTGTTTTAAATTTCATAAGTTTTTACTTTTAACACCCGAAACCAGTTAAATTCCCGTGTAATTGCTAGGGCTAATGGCTTTTAATTCTCCTTTAATAGCGTCAGATACATCGAGGTTATCAATAAATTTGGCAATTGACTTTTGATTGATTACTTCGTTTGTTCTCGTTAAACCTTTCAGGGCTTCGTATGGATTTGGATAGGATTCTCTCCGTAAAATTGTTTGAATGGCTTCTGCGACTACGGCCCAGTTGTTTTCTAAATCTATCTCAAAGGCTTTTTTGTTGAGGAGTAATTTATTTAATCCTTTTAAGGTAGAAGAAAACCCTATAAGCGTATGACCAAAAGGTACCCCGACATTTCGTAGAACGGTAGAATCTGTTAAGTCGCGTTGCAATCTAGAAAGTGGTAATTTGGCAGATAGGTGTTCTAAAATGGCACTGGCAATTCCTAGGTTTCCTTCTGAATTTTCAAAGTCAATGGGGTTTATTTTGTGGGGCATAGCAGAAGATCCCACTTCACCTGCTTTTATTTTTTGTTTAAAATAATCATTAGATACATAAGTCCAAATATCCCTATCTAAATCAATTATAATTGTATTGATTCGTTTCATAGCATCAAAGATTCCAGCCATATGATCGTAGTGTTCAATTTGTGTGGTTGGGAATGAGTGATGTAAACCCAATACGTTTTCAACAAAGTGGGTTCCAAAAGTTTTCCAATCGATGTTTGGATAGGCTACTTTATGTGCGTTGTAGTTTCCAGTTGCGCCACCAAATTTTGCAGCATGTGGAATATGTTGTAAGTGGAGTACTTGTTGATTAACGCGTTCTACAAATACAAACAGCTCTTTTCCTAAACGTGAAGGAGAAGCCGGTTGTCCATGGGTTCTAGCTAACATAGGAATATCGTTCCACTCTTCAGATAAGTCAGCGAGTTTAGCGGTCAATTTGTCTAATTGAGGGTAGTAAACCTCTTCTAAAGAGTCTTTGATTGATAGTGGAATAGCTGTGTTGTTGATATCTTGAGAAGTTAACCCAAAGTGGATAAACTCTTTGTAGTCCTGAAGTTTTAAAAGGTCAAATTTTTCTTTGATGAAGTATTCTACGGCTTTTACATCATGATTTGTAACAGATTCAATTTTTTTTACTTTTAAAGCGTCTGAATTGGAGAAGTTATTGTAGATACTTCTTAGGGCTGTGAATAGAGAATGGTCAAAATCTTTTAATTGAGGTAATGGAATTTCACAAAGCGAGATAAAATATTCAATTTCTACTTTTACCCGGTATTTTATGAGTGCCTCTTCTGAATAATAAGCTGATAAAGTTTCTACTTTTTCTCTGTATCTTCCATCAATTGGGGAGATGGCATTTAAACTAGTTAATGACATTTTTTTGTATTGAAATTATCCTGTAAAAATAAACAATTATAAAGAATTAATAGCTTGTTGAGTTCTAAACTTAGAACGGGTGTATATATTGCTTGAAATTTAAGTTTAAAGAGGGGTATTTAAAGTTTAAATTTCAGCGGTTTTTTAAAAATGGTTAAGTCATTGTTTTTACTTAATTTTTAATTTATTAAAAGGGGGGTAATTTTTTTAAAACCTTGTTAATAATTATTTTGAAAGCTTTATTAGATTTAGTCGCTAAAATAGTATTTTAGCGACATTTCAAGCGCATAAAATTTTAGATGGCACAACAAACTACGTACACAGAAGATAATATACGATCTTTAGATTGGAAGGAACATATCAGAATGCGTCCTGGGATGTATATTGGAAAATTAGGAGATGGGAGCTCTCAAGATGATGGAATTTACATCTTAATCAAAGAGGTGTTGGATAATTCTATTGATGAGTTTGTGATGAATGCAGGTAAAACGATTGATATTTCTGTTAAAAATACGAGTGTTATTATTCGCGATTATGGTCGTGGAATTCCCTTAGGTAAAGTGGTAGATGTAGTTTCTAAGATGAATACAGGAGGAAAATACGATTCCAAAGCTTTTAAGAAGTCTGTAGGGTTAAATGGTGTAGGTACTAAGGCGGTAAATGCCTTGTCTTCTGCTTTTCGGGTTCAATCCATTCGTGATGAAAAAACAGTGTACGCTGATTTTGAGAAAGGTGTGTTGGTTGATAAGAGTGAACTTGAAGAATCTGGTCAACGAAGGGGTACAAAAGTCAGTTTTAGTCCAGATCCAACTATTTTTCCCAATTATAAGTTTAGGAGTGAGTACGTAATAAAAATGATTAAAAATTACGTGTATTTAAATACGGGTTTGACAATTGTTTTTAATGGAGAAAAATATTTTTCTGAAAATGGATTAAAAGATTTATTGGAAGAAACCATTAACGAGGAAGATATGTCCTATCCAATTATTCATTTAAAAGGAGCTGATATTGAGTTGGCGATGACCCACAGTAAAACTCAATACAGTGAGGAGTATCATTCTTTTGTAAACGGACAACATACTACACAAGGAGGGACACATCAAGTTGCTTTTAGAGAGGCTATCGTGAAGACGATTCGTGAGTTTTTTGGAAAAAACTTTGAAGCTTCTGACATTCGAAAGTCTATTGTTTCAGCGATTAGCATTAAAGTAATGGAGCCGGTGTTCGAAAGTCAGACCAAGACCAAATTGGGCTCTACCGAAATGGGCGGAGGTTTGCCAACGGTTCGTACCTTTATCAATGACTTTATCAAAACAAACCTCGATAATTATCTACATAAAAATTCAGAATCTGCATCGCAAATACAAGGTAAAATCCTTCAAGCAGAGCGAGAGCGTAAAGAGTTGTCAGGAGTTCGAAAATTGGCTAGGGAACGTGCGAAAAAGGCCAACCTCCACAATAAGAAATTAAGAGATTGCCGAATACATTTAGGAGATTTAAAAAAAGAAAATCGTCTTAATACGACTTTGTTTATCACAGAGGGAGATTCTGCGAGTGGGTCCATTACAAAATCTCGTGATGTAAATACACAAGCAGTCTTTAGTTTAAAAGGAAAACCTTTAAATTCGTATGGAATGTCTAAAAAGGTAGTGTATGAAAATGAAGAGTTTAATTTATTACAAGCAGCCTTAAATATTGAAGAAAGTTTAGAAAACTTACGCTATAACAATATTGTTATAGCTACGGATGCTGATGTAGATGGAATGCATATCAGATTGTTACTTATTACTTTCTTTTTGCAGTTTTTTCCAGAGGTTATTAAAGAAGGTCATTTGTATATTTTAGAAACACCGCTGTTTAGAGTTCGAAATAAAAAAGAAACCATTTATTGTTATTCCGAACAAGAAAGGAATCATGCAATTGAAAAATTAACAGGAAAGCCAGAAATTACTAGGTTTAAAGGATTGGGTGAAATTTCTCCTAATGAGTTTGTACATTTTATTGGAGAGAACATTCGTTTGGATCCAGTGATGCTTGATAAAGAAATATCCATCGAGAAAATGTTGGAATTTTACATGGGGAAAAACACTCCAGACAGACAAAAGTTTATTATAGATAATTTGAAAGTAGAAATGGATGTTGTTAAAGAAGTTTAGTAGAATAGAAGTAAAAAAACTACTAGAAACACGAGTGTTGTAATAAAAAAAGCAGGTAGGAAATACCTAATATGATATAAAAATGCAAGAAGAAAACAAGTTAAATATTAACGGGTCGGAAGATAACCAAGCTCAAGAAACCATTACAAAAGTAACGGGAATGTACAAAGAATGGTTTTTGGACTATGCTTCGTATGTTATTTTAGAAAGAGCAGTTCCAGCTTTAGATGATGGTTTTAAACCTGTTCAAAGAAGGATTATGCAGTCGATGAAAGACTTGGATGATGGGCGTTATAATAAAGTTGCTAATTTGGTTGGGCATACCATGCAGTATCACCCGCATGGCGATGCATCTATTGCTGATGCGATGGTACAGCTTGGGCAAAAAGAATTGTTGATCGATATGCAGGGAAATTGGGGAAATATTCTCACTGGTGATCGTGCAGCTGCTTCCCGTTATATTGAAGCGAGACTTTCTAAATTTGCTTTAGAGGTTATTTTCAATCCAAAAACAACGCATTGGCAAGCTTCTTATGATGGGAGGAGAAAAGAACCTATTCATTTACCTGTAAAATTTCCATTATTATTGGCTCAAGGAGCAGAAGGGATTGCTGTAGGTTTGTCGACTAAAGTGTTGCCCCATAATTTTATGGAGTTAATAGATGCTTCAATTAAATATTTAAAGGGACGAAGTTTTAAGATTTTTCCTGATTTTTTAACTGGGGGCATTGCGGATTTTACCAATTATAATGATGGAAAAAGAGGTGGAAAAGTACGTGTACGTGCGAAAATAAATCAATTAGATAAAAAGACCTTGACCATTAATGAAATTCCTTTTGGAACGACTACTTCTTCCTTGATTGATTCAATTTTAAAGGCCAATGATAAAGGTAAAATAAAAATTAAACGAATTGAAGATAACACTGCTGCAAATGTAGAAATATTAGTGCATTTACCTCCGAATGTTTCGCCTGATAAAACCATAGATGCCTTATATGCATTTACAAATTGTGAAACATCTATTTCCCCATTGAGTTGTATCATTGATGATCACAAACCTATTTTTATAGGGGTTTCAGATTTGTTAAAAATTTCTACGGACCATACTGTAGAATTGTTAAAACAAGAATTGGAAATTCAATTGGCTGAACTTAATGAGCAATGGCATTTTACTTCCTTGGAACGAATATTTATTGAGAATAGGATTTACCGTGACATTGAAGAGGTTGAAACTTGGGAGGGGGTAATTAAGACAATAGGTTTGGGTTTGCAACCTTATATAAAAGATCTCAAAAGAGAAGTGACAGAAGAAGATATTTTGCGTCTGACAGAGATTCGAATTAAGAAAATTTCAAAATTTGATATTGAAAAAGCGAATTTATTTATTGAAACTTTAGAAGATAAAATCGCCATTGTTAAAAATAATTTGGCAGAGATTGTAGAATTTTCGATTGACTATTTTAAGAATCTAAAAGTTAAATACGGGAAAGAAAGAAGTCGTAAGACTGAAATCAGGGTTTTTGATGATATTGTGGCTACTAAGGTAGTGATGCGTAATACAAAGCTGTATGTTAATAAGGTAGAGGGTTTTGTCGGTACTTCTTTGAGAAAAGATGAGTATGTTACAGATTGTGCTGATATTGATGATGTGATTGTATTTAGAAAAGATGGAAGTTTTTTGGTCACCAAAGTTACGTCTAAAACTTTTGTAGGAAAAGACATTATACATGTTGCTATTTTTAAGAAAGGCGATAAGCGAACGGTATATAATATGATGTATCGGGATGGAAAATCTGGACCGAGTTATATGAAACGATTTACGGTAACAGGAGTTACTAGAGATAGAGAATATCAGTTGACTATTGGAAATAAGGGATCAATCGTACATTATTTTACGGCGAATCCAAATGGAGAGGCAGAGGTCGTTATCGTAAATTTAAGAGCTGTTGGAAGTGTAAAAAAATTGAAATGGGATATTGATTTTTCGGAATTATTAATTAAAGGTCGTGGTTCTAAAGGGAATTTAATCACTAAATTTCCCGTGAAAAAAATTGAATTTAAATCGGCTGGGGCATCTACCTTAAAACCTCGTAAAATATGGTTTGATGATTCTGTACAGCGTTTAAATGTTGATGCTAGGGGGACACTTTTAGGAGAGTTTACAGCAGAGGATAAATTATTGATTATAACCCAATCAGGAATTGCAAAAACCATTAGTCCTATATTGAGTTATCACTTTGAAGAAGATATGATCGTTCTTGAAAAGTGGGATCCTATGAAGCCTATTTCTGCCGTTTACCTTGAGGGAGCAAAGGCTCGTTATTTTGTAAAACGATTCATGATAGATCATCCAGAAAAAGAAGAGAAGTTTATTAGTAATCATCCAAATTCTCAATTGGAAATTGTAGCAACGGATTATAGACCTAATGCTGAGGTTGTGTTTTCAAAACGGAGTTTAGCGCCTTTAAAGGTAGATTTTGAAACTTTTATTGCTGTTAAAGGAATTAAGGCAATAGGGAATCAATTGACAGCCGAAAAGATAAAACAGGTAAATTTATTGGCTCCAAATTCTTATGAGCCGCCTATCTTAGATGATATAGAAGTTGTTGAAGAGGAGAGTCCTATAGATAAAAAGGATGCTCAGCAGACCTTATTTTGATTAAACAACTAAGGTTTTTATTTTTTGAGAATTGATTTTCTTCCAATTTTTTTTGTAATCAAATCCCTTTCCAGATTCCAACCTCTAGCAGGGCTGTATTCTCTTCCGTAGTAAATGATCTGTAAATGAAGTTTGTTCCAGAGATTTTTAGGAAACAAGCGTTTGGCATCTTTTTCTGTCTGTACTACGTTTTTACCATTCGATAAATTCCATCTGTACATCAATCGGTGTATATGGGTGTCTACTGGGAACGCTGGGATATTAAATGCCTGACTCATCACGACACTTGCTGTTTTGTGTCCTACTGCAGGGAGTTCTTCTAAGTCTTCAAAATTAGCAGGTACTTGTCCTTGATGTTTTTCAATTAAAATTTTTGACAGACCGTAAATTCCTTTCGATTTCATGGGAGATAAACCAACAGGTCTGATAATATCCTTAATCTCTTCGGTCGTTAATTTTGCCATATCGTAAGGGTTATCTGCTCTTTCAAATAAGAGGGGTGTTATCTTGTTTACCCTTGCATCTGTACTTTGTGCAGAAAGTAATACGGCTATTAAAAGGGTATACGGGTCCTTGTGATTTAATGGAATCGGTGTTTTAGGGTATAAATTTTCCAGCGTATCAATTACAAACTGTACTTTTTCTTGCTTTTTCATGTACTTATGGTTAAATTAGATAAATGTACTAAAGTTTATTTTTTGTAAAAAAGATATGAAGTAATACTTTAAAATCGAGAATATTTTTTTAATTTCCTCCCATAAAAATTGAGTGTACTATGACAACATTAAAAATGGGAGATAAAGCTCCAGAATTTGAATCAAAAGACAATAAAGGTTCTATTGTAAGATTGAAAGATTATCAAGGAAAGAAATTGGTTTTATTTTTTTATCCCAAGGCCAATACACCTGGGTGTACGGCGGAAGCGTGTAATTTGAGAGATCACTATCAATATTTTTTATCTAATGGGTACGAGGTATTAGGTGTTAGTGCAGATTCTGCAAAAAAACAACAAGCTTGGATTGATAAGTACGAATTGCCTTTTTCTTTATTAGCAGATGAAGAAAAACAGGTAATCAATGCTTATGGGGTTTGGGGTCCTAAAAAATTTATGGGGCGTGAATATGAAGGTATTCACAGAACTACCTTTGTAATTGATGAGGAGGGTGTTTTGGAAGATTTGATCCTAAAGGTAAACACCAAAAAACACGCCAGTCAAATTCTAGAACAATAGATTTTTAAAACGGAAAAGAACGTTAAGATCTAAAAACGCATTTCAAGGTCAAAACTGATAACTCGGCTTGTCATGTAGTTGGGGACGCCGTAAATCTGTTTAGAATAGACATCTCGTACCCAAGTATTTGTATTGGTGTTTTTAATATCAAAAACATTAAATATTTCAAAACCAGCATTCAGTTCTTTAAAGTGGCTAAGCAGTCCTTTTTTGTGTTTTTTAGCACTGTTTATAATCACATAGGCAAAACCGACATCTGCTCTTTTGTAACCGGGCAATCTGCTTTGGTAGGCGTAAGGGTCGTTGTACGAAGGTGATCCTCCAGGAAGTCCGGAATTGTACACGAGGTTCAGGTATACTTTTAGGTCGGGTATGGTAGGGACGTAATCTTGAAACAAAACACCTAGTTTGAAACGTTGATCGGTTGGTCTAGGGATAGATCCTTGTCCGTCGATATTTTCTTTGGTGCTGAGTATTCCCATACTGACCCAACTTTCGTTTCCAGGTACAAATTCACCGTTTAACCGAAGGTCCAATCCAACTGCAGTAGCAGTAGCTGAATTGTCTGCCCTATAGCGTATTCTTACATTGTCAACGGTATAAGTATTTACATTGCTTAATTTTTTTGAATAAGCTTCTGCTGTAAATTTAAAAGGTCTGTTCCACATTTGAAAGCTGTAGTCATTTCCAATAACAAGATGAAAGGATTTTTGAGCTTTAACATCTTTTGTAATTTCTCCACTGTAGTCTTTTAATTCTTTGTACGAAGGAGGTTGATGGTACAAACCTCCTGAGATTCTAAAAACCATATCTTTATCCCAATCTGGTTTTATAGCAAATTGTCCTCTTGGGCTCACGGTTTTTTGGGTAGTCGATGTAAATCTTTCGCTGTTTACATTCCAAAACTGGCTTCGAATACCAAAATTATACCAAATATCGTGTTCCTTCCAGTTGGTCCTTTTGCTCCATTGTAAAAAACTGCTAAAACGGTTGATGCTTACATCATTGTTAGCGTTGATGTGATTATAGGGTTCTATAGGTCCTGTATAAGGAGCGTAGGGTTGGTTATTTGGGATATTGTGATGTAAAGGCCTTAGGGCAAATCCTGTAGAATCGATGACTTCCCATTCGTTAATTTTTTCTATGATGTTCTCTCTTTGAATTTTCATACCCAGTTCATAACTGGTGTCATCTTCACGCGAAGAAATTCTCAATTGTATATTTTTGATCAGGGCATCTAATTCGTTTCTAGAATGACTGATTTGACCTCCGACACCTTTGTTAAACTCGACCGCTCCATCTTCGTTTGTTTTGTTTAGAGAGTAGGCTCCGATAATGTCAAAAAACTCTTCTTCTTGGGTGTTGTAGGCTGCTGTGGTTAGAGATAGTTTTAGATGATTGGAATGTTTGTAAACGGTATTAAAAGCACCAAAAAATGTGTGAAAGGCATCGTGTTCATTTCCCTTGTAAAAGACGGTCAATTCGATTGGGTTACTGGCAGTTCCAAATTTGGTTTTTCGGGTAAGAGGGGTGTAATTGTAATTGTTGATCGAAATATTTCCTAAAAAGTCGACAGATAGTTTATCAGAGATTTTATAAGATAAAAAACTTTGTATATCCACAAATAGGGGCTTGTAATTTGTTTCAGTATCCTTGGAGTTGACAAATAGCTCGTTGTTTCTGTAGCGAATACTCGTGATTGTTGATAATTTGTCTTTTAAAAATAAGTTTTCAAAAGTAGCGCTTCCCCCCATTAGGTTAAGGTTGATGTTTGTTTTCATCTCCTTTGGCTCTCTGTAAGTTATATCTAAAACAGAAGATAGTTTGTCTCCGTATTTTGCCTGAAATCCTCCAGCAGAGAAATTAATGTTTTCAATCATTTCTGAATTGACAAAACTCAAACCTTCTTGTTGACCAGACCTTACCAAAAAAGGCCTGTATATCTCAATGTTGTTTACATATACCAGATTTTCATCAAAGTTTCCTCCCCTAACGTTGTATTGTGTGCTTAGTTCATTATTGTTGCTAACACCTGCAAGGGTCATTAATAGATTTTCTACACCCGAATTAGCTCCGGGTAATCTTTTTAGGGTTGATTTTTTTATAGAAATAATTCCTTGAACTATTTTTGACTTGTCTTGAATGGTGACCTCATTGATTTCTTCAGTTTTATAAGACATCGTTGGAGAGTATCTAAAGGTTCTTTTTTTAGGAACTTTAACTCTTTTGTATAGTTTGTTATATTCTACATGGCTATAGATTAAAACAATTTCTTTTTTGGCGGGAATTACAAGGCTATATTCTCCCTTTTCATTTGTAATGGTGCCTTTTGAATTTCCATAAGTAATATTAACCCCGTTAATAGGCTCTCTTTGACTGTTTTTTACAATACCCCTTATGTTCGCTGTTTGAGCAATTAGAGAAGATGTTGTAAAAAACAAGAGTAGAAAGTATATGTTTTTTTTTGTCAAAAAAGATTTTTTATTGATTATTTTATGTAAAAATTGGATGTAAATGTACAAGTATTTCCAACATTATCCATAGCGAGTAGTGTAAATATATGCTTTCCTTTGTCGAGTTTTTTCCTATTGAAGTCATAGGTTAATGTATTTGTTTTTACATCGAGTTCTAACAAGGCCCATTTTCCATCAATTTCAGCTCTGTAGTTTTTAATTCCTGACAATTTATCTTCTAATTTGATGGTGAAATAGCGATAATTTTTTAAATTTTGACCTGAATAAAAGCTGCATTCACTTATTACAGGTGCTTCATTGTCAGATATTAAAGAGAAATCTCCCAAGGTTCTTACAGCGGTTTTAAATATGCTATCCGTTTTAATAGTTTTACAGTACCTCAAGTGTTTTTTCTTGTACATATAGGCAATAAATAATTTTTCTTTTTCAATGTCACTGTATTTAGATACGTCAAATTTTAAATGGTAATTCTTATGTAACGGTATTTCAGGCCGATGTATTGTTATAATACTGTCTTTAATTTTAAAATCTAAAAAAAAGTTATCGTAAAAAGTGTTTTTTGGAAAGCTTATTTTAACGTACTCTCTTTCAAAGACATTTTCTTTTTTATAATCTATAAAGTAAGTAGTATTCTCAGGTTTTTTACTTTTTATAAAAGGTGTTTTTTTTACACCTTTTACAGGAATTGTTATCGTAGAGGTGTTTTTGTTAAAATCACTTACTTTGATAATAACTTGGTAATCGAGATTGTTTTTTATTTGCAGATAGCCTTTTTCTTTTATAGATCTATAAATTCCTAATTTGTTTTCTGGATGAATGAATGTTTTTTGGTATTTTCTTTTTTTTAAAGCGTAATTAGGGTAGTCAATATGTAGGTTGATGTATTTAGATTCACTGAATGCAAATTTTTCTAACTGGTGTTCGTAAATGGTTTTTCCGTTCACAGACATTTCAATTTTATAAACGCCATTTTTATTTAAGGCCCCGTTTTGTTGGTCATGGGTGTCTATTCCAAAGCCAATAACGCCGTAGCTTTCAATTTGATCAGTAATGTATTTGCCTTCTTCAATTTCTTTTAGTTTAATTGGCAGGGCAATATTAGAAGTCTTTACGTGTGAAGAATCATTCAGGGCATAGGCTTGTAAGGTAAGTATTTTTGGTTTTTTGGCATCTTCGGCTAAAAGTCCAAAATGCATGGGATTAATGATTTCCTCTGTTTTTGTATCTCGAATTTCAAAGTGTAAGTGAGGTTTAATAAAGCCTCCAGTACTACCAGAGAAAGCAACAGGTTCATTTTTTGAAATGATAAGTTCTGATTTTTCTGGAAATACTTGAATTTCATATTTTTCTTGTTCACGTTGTTTTTTATAAATGTACGCCTCAATTTTTTTGTTAAATTTTTTTAGGTGCGCATAAACAGTGGTATAGCCATTGGGATGAGTAATGTACAATGCCTTTCCATAACCCCAATTGGAAATTTTAATGCGAGAAACATATCCTTCTGCAGCAGCGTATACACTTAAACCTTCTTTTTGTTGTGTTTTTAGGTCTATTCCTGAATGAAAATGATCTGTTCTTAATTCGCCAAATGTTCCAGCAATTATCACAGGGATATCAATGGGTTTTCTAAAATAGTTTTGGGGGTATTTCTGTTGACTATTACTATTGACACAAAGGAAAAATAAACAAAAAATAAATGTAATTTCGTTTTTCAAGTTGTTTAATTTTGTCGCTAAAATACGAATAATCCGGTATTGACTTGTAATTAAAGAGAAAGATAACAAATATTCTAATAGCCTGTTTTAATATTACAGTGTGTCTTATAAAAATCTTTTTTGAATTCACAGTTTAAGGCATTTACAGAAAAACTTTATTAAAATCAGTCTAAAATGTTGTATTTTAGCTTTGGAATGTTAACTTTGTAGTGATAGTTTTGAAATTGAAGACCGTATGCGAAGTATTTTAGAATCGGTTGATTGGCTTGAAGATAAGTTGAAAAATCTTATCGAGAGGTATGAGTTTTTAAAAGAGGAAAACGACATACTACTAGCTAACATTGATTCTTTACAAAGTTTAGCTTCTAAGTATGAAGAAGATTTAAACAATGAAAGAGAGAAGTATAAGTTGTTGAAGATTGCAAAAACTATTGAAGGTAGTATTGAAGATAGTAAGGAGACGAAAAAAAAAATAGATGCTTTGGTTCGAGAAATTGACAAGTGTATTGTCGTTTTAGACCAGTAAGTTTTTTAGAGATGGCTGAGAATGTCAAAATTAAGGTAGTAATTGGAGGTAGAACTTATCCTTTACATGTTAGGGGTGAGGTAGAGGAAGAAGGAGCTCGGAAAGCTGCCGAGAAAATCAATAATTTGATATCTAAGTTTGAACAAAATTATGCGGTAAGTGACAAGCAAGATGTATTGGCGATGTGCGCGTTACAATTTGCTTCGAAGCAGGAGATTGAATCGATTTCTAAGAATGAAAATTTACAAAAAGTAGAAAATAAATTAGATCAAATAAATCGACTACTTGATGATTGTTTGAGCTAGTGTTTTTTTAATATAGAACATACTGCCTACATTGGTTACTGTTTGATAAACTCAACGCGATTCCATTAAAAAGGATGAGTCATAGTTGTAAAAGCGTGCCGGTTAATCCGGATACTTGAGCCTCTAGTTAGTCCTAAACTTGTTTTTGGGAGTTTATATAAACCAACAACTGATGTAGGTTTTTTAATATATAATAATTTGATATGGATACAATTACTATAATAGGAGTTTTAATAGGTTTGGCAATAGGTCTTATAATAGGTTTGATAGTTGCTAAAATAATTCAAAAAAGCAAAGGATCTAATATTATTACGACTGCTAAAAAAACAGCGTCAGCAAGGATAAAGGCAGCGCATAAAGAAGCGGAAGCTATTAAAAAAGATAAGATTTTACAGGCTAAAGAGCGTTTTATTGAATTAAAGTCGGAACATGAAAAAGTAATTTTTTCACGAGAGAAAAAAGTGGTAGAGGTAGAAAAAAGATTGAGAGATAAAGAATCCAAATTAAGTTCGGAGTTAGATAAAAATAAAAGGTTAAATAAAGAAATTGGATTAAAAGAAACAGATTACAATCACAGAATTGGTATTTTAGAGAAGAGACAAATAGAAATTGATAAAATCCACAAAAAACAAGTAGAACAACTTGAAGTTATTTCAGGTATTTCGGCTGAGGATGCTAAGTCAGATTTGATAACGTCTTTAAGAGAAGAGGCAAAGTCAGATGCAATGTCTTATGTTCAAGATATTTTAGAAGAGGCAAAGTTGACAGCTGAACAAGATGCTAGAAAAATTATTTTAAATACGATTCAAAGGGTAGGGGTTGAACAAACCGTTGAAAACTGTGTGTCTGTTTTTAATTTGGAGTCGGATGATGTTAAGGGACGTATTATCGGAAGAGAAGGTAGGAACATTAGAGCGATTGAGGCAGCTACTGGCGTTGAGATTATAGTTGATGATACCCCAGAAGCAATTATATTGTCTTGTTTTGATCCAGTTCGTAGAGAAGTAGCTAGATTGTCAATACATAATTTAGTAACTGATGGAAGAATTCATCCAGCGAGAATTGAAGAGGTTGTTAAAAAAACGGAGAAACAAATCCAACAAGAAATTATTGAGGTTGGTAAACGTACTGTAATTGATTTGGGGATTCACGGATTGCATCCCGAATTAATCAAAATAGTTGGTCGAATGAAATTCAGATCTTCTTATGGACAAAATTTATTACAACATTCTAGAGAGGTTGCTAATTTGTGTTCATTGATGGCTGCGGAATTGGGATTAAATGCCAAAGTAGCTAAAAGAGCCGGACTACTTCATGACATTGGAAAAGTTCCAGATACTGAAACAGAGTTGCCACATGCTTTATTAGGAATGCAGTGGGCTGAAAAATACGGAGAAAAGGCAGATGTTTGTAATGCTATTGGTGCTCACCACGATGAAATTGAAATGAAAACCTTATATGCGCCAATCGTTCAAGTTTGTGATGCTATTTCAGGAGCAAGACCAGGAGCAAGACGACAAGTGTTAGATTCTTATATACAACGTTTAAAAGATTTGGAAGATTTGGCTTTCGGATTTACAGGTGTTCAAAAAGCCTATGCGATCCAAGCAGGTAGAGAGCTGCGGGTTTTGGTCGAAAGCACAAAAGTTAACGACGAAAAAGCTGCAGAATTGTCGTATAATATTTCTCAAAAAATACAAAATGATATGACCTATCCAGGGCAGGTTAAGGTGACAGTCATTAGGGAGACGAGAGTTGTGAATGTAGCAAAGTAATTGATTTTTTATTAAAAGAGATTTTAATAAAGAGCATATAGGTACCAAGTACTAAACCCTATTAGAAAAAGAATTCCTAAATAACTGACGATTTTTAGCAAATAAGAAGGGTGAGCTGTTCTAGGGGTGTGTTTGCTACAAAGTAATACAAGGTTAATTATCGCGTAAAAAGGAGCACTTAAAAAAGATAATACAGTGGCAATTTGAATTAACAATCCCATTTCAGAGATACAGAAAGAAAGAATGCATAATGTTCCGACGGCAAGTATTGAAATCCACCACCAGTAGCCGTTCTTAAAGTTTCTATTATTAAGTAAGTTAATTGTTTTTGTCATCGCTCTTGGCGAGGCGTCTAATGTGGTGATGGTTGTGCTAAACATTGTTGTAAAAGCTGCAAAAACAATGATGAAATAAGTAGAAGTTCCTAGGTTTTTGGTGTACATCGAAATTAATTGTTGTGAAAATTTTACAGCACCATTTTCGAATGATTCACCAGAATTATACATTACAAAACTGCCTAATGCAATAAAACAAGCGCCTATAAATAGAGTACTAAAATAACCAACATTAAAATCAAATTTTACTTGTTTGGGGCTGAGTTTTATTTCTTTTTGTTTTTCAATAGTCCAGAGTGATTGCCAGATAGAAATATCTAAAGGTCCTGGCATCCAACCTAAAAAGGCAATTAAAAACCCAATTTCAACAGTCCCTTTTGGAATTACTTGGGTCAGGTTGATAGGGCTACTATTTTTTTCAAACGCGATGGCTACTGCTATTATTGTTGTGATTGTTAAAATTAGAATGATGTATTTCATCAATTGGTCTAATAATCTGTATTTACCAATTGTTAAAATAAGAAAAGCGACACAGGTGATAATTATACTCCAGACTACTAGGTTATTGCTAATTCCAAATAGATTAGCAGCCAGGCCTGCGGTGACAATTGTAACGGCTGCTTGGATGGTAAACATCGTTGCAAGGCTTAAAATAAAATAAGTAATTAAAACACCTTTTCCTAGCTTTTGGTAGCCCTCCAGAAGACTTTCACCAGTAGCGACTGCATATCTTGGTCCAAATTGAAAAAAGGGATATTTAAAGAGGTGTATTAATACCAAGGCCCACAATAACCCAAAACCAAAATCAGCACCCGCTTTGGTAGATTGTACAAGATGTGAAACACCGATAGCAGCCCCTGCAAACAATAGGCCAGGACCTAATGATTTTAATAATTTGAACATATTTTATTAAACTTAGCTAGTAGAATTTTCAATTATCTTTGCCAACAATTTTTTTGCTCTTAGAAGTTTTACTTTTACATTGTTAATAGGTTCGTCTAAATCGAGGGCAATTTCTTTATAGCTCAATTCTTGAAAGTATCGTAAATTAATTACTTTTTGATAATGTGGTTTTAGCAGTTTTATATACTTTAATAATTGGGCTAAATTTTGATCAATAATGAGTTGGTCTTCTGGAGAAGGATTAATATCTATAATTTCATAAACAGACTGTTCGCTATTGTGTAGGGAAGTATTTTTGGTAGTTTTTTTTCTCATTTCATCTATATGTAAATTTTTTGATATAGATAGTAGCCAGGTTTTAAAGTGATAAGATTCTTTGTATAGCTCAATTTTGTCGAATGCTTTTGAAAAAGTTTGTATACTGATATCTTCAGCCTTGTTTTCATCATTTGTTTTAGAGAGTTGGAAGTTATATATATCATTCCAATAAAGGTTGAGCAATTCTTTATAAGCAGCTTGTTTCCCAATTTTAGCATCTGAGATGAGTTGCTTTATCTTTTCTGTCATTTGTGTTAATGGAATTGATTTGTAAGCTTATTTATTTTCGCAGTCTGTAGGCATCTTTCCACAAAAACCACAAGGTTCATTCTTTTTGTTGAGGTCAGGGTTTTGACTTGCACAGGTTCCAGAAAATTTTCCGTCTTTTTTTGCCCAAATTTTAATAGCAATTCCAATAAACGCAATAGCCAGTAAGATAGTTGTTATAAGTAAAAGTTTCACCTGTTTAAATTTTAATAATTATTTAATCATAAATGATTTATAAAATTGAGAACCTGTGCAAAGATAGTTAAAACTAAAAAACTAATATTTCTTCTGTTTATTTTGTCTTGACACAAACCAAAAGATTAAGACCCCAAAAACCTCAAAATTTTACGTAACCCATAGCCACAGCTAAAAATAAATAGCTGTGTTTAAACAGATTTTTATCTTTTAACCCTTGCTACTTCATTGATTTTGTTAGTTTTTAGGAGGTCGATTGCTGATAGCGGGTTGCTAGTAGCTTAATATTGAGTGCCTCAGAAATAGATATAAGGTAATTCTTTAGGATTAATAGCAGTAATTATTTTCTTGGATTAATTTTTCAGCGATTTTTTTTCTCAATCCGATTACATTAGGGTAATTCACATACTTTGTGAACCGTTTTAAGCCTGCGAGTAGCATTTGTTGTTCATCTCCTTTAGTAAAAGATACAATGGCTTCTTTCCCTTTTTGATTAATGATTTCCACGGCATTAAATAAATTTAATTTTGTCATGGCAATTTGTTCTTGGCATTCGTCTTCTGACATTATTTGTATGCGTTTTTCCGTTTTAAGAATTGCAGATTCAGCCATATAAATTTCAATCATAATTTCTGCTGCACATAGAATTAATTGCTGTTGTTGTTCTAATTTTGTTCCGTAGGTTTCAACAGCTTTTCCTGCAATCATCAAAAAGGTTTTTTTCAATTTTGACAGCAATTCTTTTTCTTCAGAAAATAATTGATCATATGTTGGAGTTTCAAAAGAAGGAATACCCATTAGGTCTTTGACAACTGCCATTGCTGGACTTATTAGATCTAATTTTCCGCTTAAAGCTTTTTTTAGTAGCATACCTACAGTAAGAAGTCGGTTAATTTCATTTGTTCCTTCATAGATTCTGCCAATTCTAGCATCACGCCATGCAGCTTCCATAGGGGTTTCTTTTGAAAATCCCATTCCTCCAAAAATTTGGATACCTTCATCTGTAACATATTGTACTGTTTCAGAAGCGTATACTTTTAAAATAGCACACTCAATAGCAAATTCTTCAACACCTTTAAGTTCTGATTCTTGAGCTGACATTCCTGAAGCAATTAGAGCGTCAATTTTATTTTGGACGTCTTTAGCAGCACGATAACTCGCAGATTCAGTAACATATATCTTGGTGGCCATTTCTGCTATTTTGTATTGTATGGCTCCAAAAGAAGCGATAGGACGATTGAATTGTTCCCTTTCATTTGCGTATTGAACAGCGATACTTGTTGTTCTTCTGCAGGCATCTAGGCAGGCTACAGCTAGTTTTATACGTCCTACATTTAGAGAGTTTAGGGCAATCTTAAATCCCTTACCTCTTTCAGAAAGCATATTTTCGACAGGTACTTTTGTATCGGTGAAAAATACTTGTCGGGTCGATGAAGCTTTGATCCCTAATTTGTGCTCTTCTTCACCTAGTTTTATTCCATTTGGGTTTTCAGGGTCGTACTCTACAATAAATGAAGTAATATTTTTGTCATTTTCAATACGAGCAAAGACGATCATTACACTACAAAAACCAGCATTTGAAATCCACATTTTTTGTCCGTTTATAAGGTAGTGTTTACCATCTTCAGTCAATTCAGCTTTTGTTTTTCCAGAGTTAGCATCACTTCCAGCACCTGGTTCTGTTAAACAATAAGATCCAAACCATTCTCCTGATGCGAGTTTAGGTATGTATTTTTGTTTTTGAGTTTCTGTACCATAGAGTAAAATAGGCATTGTGCCAATTCCTGTATGTGCTCCGTAAGCAGTTCCTAGTGAACCCGAAGCTCCTGAAATATAATCACAAACAAGCATTGTAGAAACAAAGTCCATGCCCATTCCTCCATAAGCTTCAGGAACAGCAATGCCTAAAAGCCCCATTTCACCAGCTTTTTCCATCATTTCTACCGTAAAATTATAGTCCCCCTCCTCAAAACGGTTTTTTTGAGGCCAAACTTCTTTGTCTATAAATTCTTTTATAGATTCTTTTATCATTTGTTGTTCTTCAGAAAATTCTTCTGTGATAAAAATTTCTGCAGCTTTTGTTTCTTTTAGTAAAAATTCCCCTCCTTTTATTATTTCCATTATTGTTTCCATAAAGCTTAAGTTTTAAGATTATATTTAAAGTTTTATTTTAAAAATTCATAAATTCCGGCAGCACCTTGTCCTGCTCCCACACACATGGTTACCATACCGTATTTTCCTTTTAATTCGCGTTTTCTCATCTCATCAAATAATTGTACAGATAATTTAGCTCCTGTACAACCTAAGGGGTGTCCTAATGCGATGGCTCCTCCGTTAACATTTACGATATCTTGATTTAAGTTTAATTCTCTCATCACAGCCAGCGATTGAGAAGCAAAAGCTTCATTTAGCTCAATCAATTCAATATCATCTTGTTTTAAGCCTGCTTGTTTTAAGACTTTAGGAACTGCAGCTACAGGGCCAATTCCCATAATTCTAGGTTCTACCCCTGCGGCAGCATAATTTACCATTCTCGCAATCGGTTCAAGGTTTAATTCTTTTACCATTTCTTCACTCATTATCAATACAAAGGCTGCACCATCACTCATTTGTGATGAATTTCCAGCTGTTACACTTCCTCCAGTAGCAAATACGGCACGCAATTTTGCTAATGCTTCTTTATTGGTGCCAGCTCTTGGACCTTCGTCTTTAGTAACCGTATAACTTTTCGTTGCTTTTTTACCATTCGCATCGAGATATGTTTGGTGTACAGTTATGGGAACAATTTGATCTTGAAAACGATCTTCAGCTTGTGCTTTTAAGGCTTTCATATGAGAATTATAGGCAAATTCATCTTGATCTTTTCTAGAGATATTAAATTGATTTGCTACGGCTTCTGCGGTATTTCCCATTCCCCAGTAATAATCTTCATGCCCCTTGTTTACAAGGTCATAATTTAATTCAGGTTTAAATCCTGACATAGGTACAGAAGTCATACTTTCTGCACCACCAGCGATAATACAATCTGCCATTCCAGCCTGGATTTTTGCAGTTGCCATGCCAATAGTCTCAAGTCCTGAAGAACAAAAACGATTGACAGTTACTCCTGGAACATCTATGATGTTTAACCCCATTAATGAAATTAAACGCCCTACGTTTAGTCCCTGTGATCCTTCAGGCATTGCATTTCCAACAATTACATCGTCGATACGACTCTTGTCAAAATTTGGTAACGTATCCATCATATATTCGATGGTTTCTGCTGCCAATTCATCGGTTCTTTTAAATCTAAAGACACCTTTTGGTGCTTTTCCAACCGCGGTTCTATATGCTTTTACTATATATGCTGTTTTCATGTGTTTAATTTCTTAATGGTTTACCCGTTTTTAACATATGTTGAATTCGCTCTAAAGTTTTACGCTCTGTACATAAACTTAGGAAAGCTTCACGTTCTAGATCTAATAAATATTGCTCTGTGACCAATGATGGTTCAGATAGGTCACCTCCAGCCATTACATAGGCCAATTTATTAGCGATTTTTTGATCGTGTTCTGAAATATAACGGCTTGCCTTCATAGAGTCAGTACCCACTAAAAACATCCCTAATGCTTGTTTTCCTAACACTTTTACATCTTTTCTTTTTACTGGTTGAGTATATCCTGCATCTGCTAATAATAAGGCGTGTTTTTTAGCTTCTGCTATTTGTCGATCTTTATTTACGACTACGGTATCTTTTCCTTTTTGTAGAATTCCAAAATCAAAAGCTTCGTAGGCAGAAGTAGCCACCTTTGCCATTCCAATAGTTAAGAAATATTCCTGAAGTATATTTAGTTCTACATCGTTTTTTCTAAAAGTATCAGAAGCCCTCAGCGCCATTTCTTTAGAACCACCACCACCAGGAATTACTCCAACACCAAATTCTACTAATCCTATATAAGTTTCTGCAGCAGCGACTACTTTGTCGGCATGCATAGAAAGTTCACATCCGCCTCCTAAGGACATTCCATGAGGAGCCGCAATTGTTGGAATAGAAGAGTAACGAAGACGCATCATAGTATCTTGGAAATATTTGACAGCCATGTTTAATTCGTCATATTCTTGCTCTACAGCCATCATAAAAATCATTCCAATATTGGCACCAACGGAGAAATTTGCTCCTTGATTTCCTATGACCAAGCCTTGAAAATCTTTTTCTGCTAAATCAACAGCTTTGTTAATTCCTGCTAAGACATCTGCACCAATGGTATTCATTTTAGATTGGAATTCGCAGTTTAAGATACCATCTCCTAAATCTTCAATAACTACTCCAGAGTTTTTAAAGACTTCTTTAGATTTTCTGATATTATCGAGGATAATAAACGATTCTTGTCCTGGTTTTTTAACTTGTTTTTTTGAAGCAATATCATAGTAATAGGTAGTCCCTTCTTTAATGGTATAAAAAGATTGTTCTCCCTTTTCGACCATCTCATAAACCCAAGCTGCTACTTCTTTTCCTTCGGCTTTCATTAATTCGAGTCCTTTTTGTAGCCCTATAGCATCCCAAATTTCAAATGGCCCATCATTCCATCCAAAACCAGCCTTCATTGCATCGTCAATTTTATACAATTCGTCTGAAATTTCCGGAATTCTATTTTGTACATAGGCAAACATAGCAGCAAAGTTTTTTCTGTAAAATTCTCCAGCTTTGTCTTTACCGCCTACTAAGACTTTAAAACGATCGATAGGTTTGTCGATATTTTTAGTCAACTCTAAGGTAGCAAACTTTGCACGCTTTTTTGGACGGTATTCCAAAGTATCCAAGTCTAATGATAGGATTTCTTTTCTGCCCTCAGCATTGACTGATTTTTTATAGAACCCTTGCTTGGCTTTGTCTCCTAACCATTTGTTTTTCATCATGGTATTGACGAAGTCTGGCAGCTTAAATAAGTCGTGAGCTTCGTCTTTAGGGCAGTTTTCATAAATTCCATTAGCTACGTGTACCAAGGTGTCTAACCCAACAACATCTACCGTTCTAAAGGTAGCAGACTTAGGTCTTCCAATAACAGGACCTGTTAATTTATCGACTTCCTCAATCGTTAAGCCTAATTCTTTTACTTGATGAAATAAACTTTGTATTCCGAAAATTCCAATTCTATTTCCTATAAAAGCAGGAGTGTCTTTTGCTAATACAGAAGTTTTTCCCAAAAATTTTTCTCCGTACGTCATCAAGAAATCTGTAACTTCTTGCTGACATTTAGGACCAGGAACTACTTCAAATAACTTTAAATATCTTGGAGGATTAAAAAAGTGAGTTACTGCAAAGTGTTTTTGAAAATCTTCACTTCTTCCTTCGTTCATAAATTGAATTGGAATACCAGAAGTATTTGAAGAAATAATAGTTCCAGGAGTTCGGTGCTTTTCTAATTTTTCAAAAACAGCTTTTTTAATGTCAAGTCTTTCCACAACAACCTCTATAATCCAATCTACATCGGTAATTTTTACAATATCATCTTCTAAATTACCAGTGGTAATTCTTTGAGCAAATTTTTGTGAATACAATGGAGATGGTTTTGATTTTATCGATGAGGCTAAGGCATCATTTACCAATCGATTTCTGACAGTTCTATCTTCGAGTGTCAATCCTTTGGCTTTTTCTTTACCATTTAATTCTCTTGGAACGATGTCCAGCAAAAGAACTTCTACGCCAATATTAGCAAAGTGACATGCAATACCAGAGCCCATAATTCCAGATCCAATTACTGCAACTTTTTTAATGTGTTTTTTCATTTTATAAATTAAATTACTTATTAATGGAGTTTTTTAGTTAATAGTAGTCTTTTTTGGGACTATTTTGTTTTAAAGATTTTTTTATCATAGATTAATCGGTTAATTACTTCGATAACCTCAAAGAAATGCCTTTGTTGAGTGTTTGTCAGATTTTTTTTGACAGTTTCATTAAAATGGATAACATTTTTTCTAGATAGATTTCTTTTTTCTTTTCCAAGCGCTGTGAGTTTTATAAATATTCCTCTACCATCGTCTGGATTTTTTTCTCTGTAAATGAGTCCTTTTTCCTCTATTTTTTTCAGCAATCTCGATAGACTTGTAGCTTTCATTCCCATTTGAGGTCCCAGTGCAGTTGAGGCAGTTCCAAATTCTTGATCTATATTAATTAAGAGAAAGCCTACAGCCATGCTGCTATCGTGTTCTGAGGCTACATCATTATACATTTTAGCTATTGCCTGCCAAGTGGCTCTGAGTTGATGATCTATAGAGGTTTCTTTTGAAGGCATTTTTTTTGTTAGGAAAATATATTATGCATGCAGAGTAAAAGTACAAAATTAAATTTAATAAACAAAAATTATAGAGAAGAAATATTAAATAAAGTTTAATTTTAAATAAGCCTGTCTTTTAAAAGTAAAACTCATAAATTTTTATTAGGTTTGAATAGTTAATGACCATTAGGTTTTATTTGTAAACCTTCTAATTTTAATAGTAACGTATATGAGTAAGATACTAATTATTGAAGATGAGGCAGCCATACGTAGGGTATTGGTTAGAATTATTTCTGAAGAGAATGAATTATACGATGTTTATGAGGCGGAAGATGGTTTATTAGGGGTTGAAATGCTTGCAAAACAGACGTATGATTTGGTTTTATGTGATATCAAAATGCCAAAGATGGACGGTATTGAGGTTTTAGAAAAAATGAAGAAAATAAAACCAGAAATTCCAGTAGTCATGATTTCTGGGCATGGTAATATAGATACGGCTGTAGAGGCGATGCGTATAGGAGCTTTTGATTATATTTCAAAACCTCCAGATTTAAATCGGTTGTTAACGACTGTTCGAAATGCATTGGTTCGAAAAAAATTAATTATTGAAAATACTAACTTAAAGAAAAGAGTTAACAAGTGTTATACGATGATAGGTGTATCTAATGCAATTACCGAAATTAAAATTATGATAGATAAGGTAGCACCTACAGATGCACGTGTTTTAATTACAGGTGCTAACGGTACAGGTAAGGAATTAGTAGCTTATTGGATTCATGAAAAGAGCCAGCGAAATAAAATGACTATGGTAGAAGTAAATTGTGCTGCGATACCTTCTGAATTAATTGAAAGTGAGTTGTTTGGTCATGTAAAAGGTTCTTTTACAGGAGCTGTCAAAGGTAGAGCAGGTAAATTTGAAGTAGCGAATAATAGTACTCTTTTTTTAGATGAAGTAGGAGATATGAGTTTGTCGGCCCAAGCAAAGGTATTACGAGCTTTGCAAGAAAATAAGATCAATAGGGTAGGAAGCGACAAAGACATAAAAGTTAATGTTAGGGTAGTTGCTGCAACAAATAAAAATTTGAAAGAAGAAATTACAGCCGGGAGGTTTCGTGAAGATTTATACCATAGGTTGGCCGTCATTTTAATAGATGTGCCGAAGTTAAACAATAGAAGAGAGGATATTCCTTTGTTAATTGATCATTTTTCAGAAATGATCTCTCAAGAACAGGGAGTTGCTATAAAAAGTTTTTCTGATAAAGCAATAGGTTTGTTGCAGAATTATGATTGGACCGGAAACATAAGGGAACTTCGAAATGTAGTTGAACGATTGCACATTCTTGGGGGAGTTGAGGTCTCTGAAAAGGATATTATCTCATTTGCTGCTAAATAAATTTTGAGGTATTACTAAGAAGCTTCTTCCGTTTTACTTGAGTTTTCAATTAACTGCTTTATTTCTTTCAGTTCATTTGTCGTAAAAGATCGGTATTTCCCAGGTTTTAGGCTTTTTATAGAGATATTCATGATACGAATACGTTTTAAGGTTTGTACTTCATATCCTAGATAGGCACACATTCTTCGTATTTGTCTATTTAGACCTTGTGTAAGGATTATTTTAAAAGTTACATCGTTTATTTTTTCGGCATAACATTTTTTTGTTACGGTGTTTAATATAGGAATGCCGTTGCTTATTTTTTGTATAAATGACAGGTCTATTTTTTTGTTTACAGTTACGATGTATTCCTTTTCATGCTTGTTTTTTGAACGTAGAATTTTATTTACAATATCACCATCGTTGGTTAAGAAAATAAGACCTTCACTTGGTTTATCTAATCGCCCGATAGGAAATATGCGTTCTGGATAGTTGAGGTAGGTGATGATATTTCCTCTTATTTTAATATCTGTAGTGCAGGTAATTCCCGCGGGTTTATTAAAGACCAAATAGATAGGTTCAACTTTTTTAGTGATGCACTGTCCATTTACGCTAATTTGGTCTTTTGCATTTACTTTTGTTCCCAACACTGCTTTTATACCATTGACTGTTACATTGCCTTCTGCAATAAGTTTGTCAGCAACTCTTCGAGAACAGTATCCTGTTTCAGAGATAGCCTTGTTCAATCGTTTGGTTTCCATGTTAAAATAGTTAGAAGGGTTTTATAAAAATATTAGGAACCCATATTAATTCTTGCCATTATTGGATAGTGGTCCGAATGGTTTGTTTTATAGGTTTTAAAATGGTTAATTTTTAACCGTTTGTCAGCTAGGATAAAATCGATACGGAAAGGAAAAATATAATCAAAAGATTTTCCAAGTCCAGATCCTGCTTCTATAAATGCATCGTTTTTATCTTTTTTAAGTTGTTTATACGCCCAAGAAAAAGCCGTATTGTTAAAGTCTCCAGTTATAATTGTTTTGTAAGGCGATTTTTTTTGATGTGCTGTAATTTCATTTACTTGTTCTACTTGTTTTTTAAAAGTGTTTTTAAAACGGGTTATTAATTTTTCTGAATTTTTTTGACCAAAATTTTCTTTGTTTTTATCAATTCTTAGTGATTGTAGGTGAACATTGTAAACCCTTAAAGTGTCTTCCTGTACAACGATATCAGCAAATAATGCATTATTGGCAGACTTTTTAAAATTCAGAGATCCTTTATTTATAATTTTGTGTTTTGAGTAAATGGCAAGCCAAACAGAACTTTTAGTGCTATTTTTTTTGTTGTAAGAGTAAGGGAGTTCTATTTCTCCTTTTTTTAAGGGAAAATACTCTTGTATTGCTAAGATATCAGGATCTTTTTTTTTGATAAATTGAAAAATTGTGTCGTTCAGATGCTTTTTTTTAGACCATTTATAAGCGTTGAATGAGCGAACATTATACGACATGATTTTAACATCATTATTTAGGAATGTTTTTTTTTCAGAAAGTTGTATAAAAGCATTTACATGTTGGTAGCCAATAATCAATACACAAAGTGACAACAGGAATTTTTTTTTCAATTTAAGTATCCAATATAAAGTAAAAATACCATTGGCAATGATTAAAGGAGGGATGCCCATGTTAAGCAATGATAAAGTAGGTGCTTGTGTAGGTGAAACATAAGCCAATAGGTAAGAGAAAAGCAAGGGAGTTGCCAATAGCAAATTGATTATAAATAATAGGGTTTCTATGATGGATACCTTTCTCATATATATAATAGATGTTATTTTTTTCCTTGTTTAAATAACAAATCCTTTTCTTCTTGATTTAATGATTCATAACCCGATTTACTGATTTTTTCTAAAATAAGATCTATCTTCTGTTGATTGATATTTTTTGTATCTGAAGATTTACGCGTTTTAGATTTGTGTACAGTTTTTAAAACACTTTTTTTCTGGAATAAATTCGTAAAGTAATCACTAAATTTTGATTTTTTTACTTGACCTGTGTATGTATATCTGTATACATATCCAAATAGCGCACCTCCTATATGCGACATATGTCCTCCCGCATTTCCGCCAGGTATTTGAATCAGGTCTAAGCCTATAAACACAGCTGCTAAAACCCAAAGTTTTACATAACCTATAAAGCGTAGTTTTAGTTGATAGTTAGGCATATAACTTGCAATGCCAACAAAAATTGCCATGACTGCTGCAGATGCCCCAACAAGTGTTGCATTGCTGTTTTTTAGTGCTGGAAAAAAATTATAACTAAATAAATAAAGCAGTCCTCCGAAGGCTGTACCATAGAGGTAAAAATTTAGTAGTTGTTTTTGACTAAAGTATTCTACGAATAAATTTCCAATATAATATAGGATAAGGAGGTTACTAAAGATATGTAAAAAGCTAGCGTGTAAAAAACCATAAGACAGGATTGACCAAGGACGCCATATAAATTCTTCTGTATTTGAAGGCATTGAAAACCAATCATAAATAACATTGCTCTCCAAATTAAACAAATAACCAAGCGTGTGTATCAGATGTGTCAATAGAAAAACCATTATATTAATATAAATGAGCTTTTTGACAATAGTAGCTTGTTTAAAGTTGTTTAGCAGTTTGTTCATCGTTTAATTTTATACTTGTTTAAGCGGATATTTATATGATTTAATAGTTTTTAGTTTAGTTCCATCTCTTAAATTGATTTTGTTTCCAGTACCAAACAATAACGAATCCAATAAGTGCACCGCCAATATGCGCAAAATGAGCGACATTTCCAACAGAGTAATTGGTAAGTCCAAAAAATAGATCTCCTAAAATCATTACAGGTATAAAATATTTTGCAGCAATTGGGACCGGGAAAAAAATCAAGGCCAATTTTGCATTTGGAAACCAAACTCCAAAAGCTACCAAAATACCGTATATAGCCCCTGAAGCTCCTATAGCTCTCATTTCGAATAAGGAACCTATTTTGTTGAATTGTTCTTGGGTTATTCCGTTTATGACACGTATATCATTGGTTTGACCTTTTTCTAAGATGCCTATAATCTCTGATTTTCTAAGACCGAGGTCTATAAATTGTTCATAGATTCCATTGAATTGGTAATAATTGACCAAGGTGTATATAAGACCTGCTCCCAAACCAGCTGAAAAATAAAAGAATAAAAATTTATTACGACCCCATATTTGTTCCAAAGGGGTTCCAAATGCCCATAGACCATACATATTAAATAATATATGTGAAAAGTTGCCATGCATAAACATATGTGTAAGGTATTGCCAAAATCCAAAACCTGAGTTTTCAGGAAAGTGAAGGGCCAATAAATTTTGTAGGTCGATTCCTTTAAAGAATTGCGGTACAATAAAGAGAATGATATTGATAATAATTAAATGCTTTATACTTTCTGTTAATTTTCCCATTTTCTTTTTCTAATTGATTTTAATGCGATCGTTATTTACGGTTTTACTTTTTTAATTCGCAGAAAATATTTTGTCTAATTCGTTAAGTGTTAGGGTTTCAAATGTTTTTTTCCCATATGGAGAAATAGTAGGTTCTTTGCATAAAAACAAACTATTTACTAGGGTCTCTTGTTCTTTTTCAGAAAGTGTAATTCCTGTTTTTATTGCTAAAGATTTGGCGAGTGATTTTGAGATAGTGTCTAACTGACTAAAACTCGTTTTAGGGATATCTTCTCTCACATCGTCTAATAATTGTTCTATGACAATTGTAATTTGGCTTTCTGTGATTGTTGTAGGGATTCCTTTAATTACAACAGATTCATCTGTAAATTTTTCAAATAAAAACCCTGTATTTTTTAAATCTTCTTTCAGTTTTTTAATCAGCTGAATTTCTTCGGTATTAAAGTTGATTTCTATAGGAAACAATAATTGCTGACTCGAAGTTTCTTTGATGGTTGTGTTTTCTAAAAATTCTTCATATAGTATTCGTTGGTGCGCTAAATTTTGATGAATTAAAACAACTCCAGATTTTATAGTGCTTAAAATGTATTTTTTGTGAATTTGGAATGTTTTCCCAGTATTTGTTTTATCCGCTATCTGGTCAAAGCTGATGGTAGCTTGTGAATTCTCAGATACATTGTTTTCCAAACCAGTGTAAAGTGCTTCCCAATCTGAGGGAGATTCTTTTTTATAATAGTCTGAGTAACCTTCTTTTGGTGTTTTTGTTTTAAAAGGGTTAAAATTAGGGTCTACCTTAATCTGAGGTGTTTTGGTCTGTTCTTTATTTTTAAAAGCGTAAGGCGTATCCATAGAGGCATCTCTATTAAAATCTAAAACAGGGGCAATATTGTATTGTCCTAAGCTGTGTTTTATGGTTGATCTGATAATAGTATACAAGATTTTTTCATTGTCAAATTTTATCTCTGTTTTTGTAGGGTGTATGTTGATATCAATGGTTTCAGGGGGTACCTTTAGGTATAAAAAATAAGAGGGTTGATATCCGTTTCTCAGGAGGCCTTCAAAAGCACTGCTTACAGCATGGTGTAAATAAGGGCTTTTTATAAATCGATTGTTTACAAAAAAGAATTGTTCTCCACGTTTTTTCTTTGCAAATTCAGGCTTTGCAGTAAATCCAGTTATAGATAGTAAGTTGGTGTCTTCTGAGATTGGTACTAATTTTTCATTCGTTTTTCCTCCAAAAACAGTTACAATTCGCTGTTTTAAATTGCACTTTTTTAAATTATAGATTTCAGAGTTATTGTGATGTAGGGTAAAACTAATTTCATGATGTGTTAAGGTAACTCTTTTAAACTCAGTTATAATATGACGTGTTTCTACGCTATCAGATTTTAAAAAATTTCTACGTGCAGGAATATTGAAAAATAGGTTTTTTACTGCCACACTGGTTCCTTTAGAACAGGTGTCTGCTTCTTGAGAAATAATTTTACTGCCTTCAATTTTTAAACAGGTGCCTAAATCTTCATTTTCTTGTTTTGTCTTTAGTTCCACATGAGCTATAGCGGCTATGGAAGCCATCGCCTCTCCACGAAACCCTTTGCTACTTAGGTTGAATAAATCTTCTGCATTTTTAATTTTTGAAGTAGCATGTCTTTCAAAGCATAGACGTGTGTCGTTAATAGTCATTCCCTTTCCGTTATCAATTACCTGAATGAGCGTTTTCCCAGCGTCTTTGATAATTAGCTTAATATTTGTAGCTCCGGCGTCAATGGCGTTTTCTAAAAGTTCTTTAACTACTGATGCGGGTCTTTGAACAACCTCTCCTGCAGCAATTTGATTAGCAACATGATCAGGTAATAATTGTATGATGTCTGACATTAAATAAGCATATGTATTTCAAAAATATAAGCGCAAATTCCAATTAAAATAGCGATGATAATTGCTAAGCGTCTGCTAGCCTTGGTGTCAACACTTCCCTTTTTGGTTTTTGCCCAATTATTTCTTAGACTATTTTTGCTAAGTCTAATTCTTTGTTCTTTGATCTCTTTAGAGCGTTTTTCTTTGGTGTTTTTTAAACGTTCTTTGCGTTCGTCAAAATACCGAGGTTTGTAGTTAAATACGTAATGAGCTCTTTGTTTAAAGGGAGTTCCAAACATAATTTTTATTTTTTATTTCAGCAATTAAAATTACAGAAATTAAATTAAATAATAGGTAAACGAATGGTCGTGTTTTTTTATTCTATTCTATCAAACATCATCAAAACTATTAATTTACAATAGGTGGGTGTAGTTTGTCTTATTCGAATAGGGAGGCTTTATATTATTCGATACTGTTATACTTGTTTAAGTACAGCCATTTTGATAGCGGCAATAGCGCATTCAACACCTTTGTTTCCGTGTTTTCCGCCTGATCTAGCCACAGACTGCTCTTTATTTTCATCTGTTAAAACACAAAAGATAACAGGAGTGTCTTGTTGTAGGTTTAGATCTTTGATTCCTTGTGTAAGGCCTTCACATACAAAATCAAAATGCTTGGTTTCACCTCTTATAACACTTCCGATGGCAATAACGGCATCAAATTTTTTTGTGTCCACCATTTTTTTAGAGCCATATATCAATTCAAAACTACCAGGAACAGCCCACTTTGTAATGTTTTCGGACAAAACACCATTTTCTAATAATGTTTCATTAGCGCCTTTGTACAAGGCTTCTGTTATTGATTCATTCCATTGAGAAACAATGATTCCAAATCTAAAATCTTTAGCATTGGGAGTGCTTGTTTTGTTGTATGCTGAAAGGTCAGTGGAAGCCATGTTTATTGAGCGTATTTTGCTTTATTGATATGTGCTTCTATGTTTTTAGCAATACTGGAAGAAGGGTATGCATTCTTAATCTGTCTAAATAATTTTTCAGCTTTTTCAGCTTTTTTTAAGTCCAATGCCGTATTTGCAGCTTTAAACAAAAAAAGAGGTGTTGTTGCCGAGTTTTTCTCTGAATTGGCAGCTTTTTCGTAATATTCCAAGGCTTTATCCGTTTCTTTTAAATCGGTATAAGCGTCTCCAATAGCTCCTAAAGCAATAGGAGTTAATATTGCATCATCAGAGTTGAATTTTTCTAGGTGAGCGATGGCTTTGTTGTAATTTTTTATTTTTAAATAAGATATCCCAGCGTAATAATTTGCCAGATTTCCGGCATTGGTACCACTGTATTTTTTAGCGATATCAATAAAGCCGTATTTTCCATTGGTTCCTTCTAAAGCCAAATTGTATATAGAATCTGCCTCAGCGGTTAGGTTAATTGCTTCTTCAAAAGTACCTTTAGGGAAAGCCAATTCGTTTGCAGCTTCTTTTTCTTTAGGTTCAATTATATAAGTGTTATAAGACAGGTACCCTAAAATGATCACTACAATTGATAAAAATCCGTAAAATAAAAGGTTTTGGTTTTTTTCAATCCATTGTTCAGACTTAGAGGCATTTTTTTCTAAGCTTTTAAATACGCCGGCAGTAGTGCTTTCTTGTTCTAGTTTGTCAATGCTACCCCCTTTGATTTTTTTTTGACCTTTTTTTTTGTATGTTGCCATTTTATATTAGCGTTTAGTTTTTGTATTGTTGTTTGATATTTGTCGAGCGCACTTGTTCTAAAGTTAAAAATAACTTTGTTTATCTACATAATATCAGGGAGACAAAAGTAGTTTTTTTAATTGGATTTTAAAAGTCTCTTTTTCGCAAAATTTTAATAATTTGCACATTCTTGTTGATTAGAAGCAAACCTTATGTATTTACAAAAATTATCAGTAGTTAATTATAAAAACATAGCAGATCAAGTATTTGATTTTGAGGAAAAAATAAATTGTTTTGTAGGTAGTAATGGCATTGGCAAAACGAATGTGATGGATGCAATTTATCACCTGTCTTTTGCTAAGAGTTATTTTAGTTCGGTTGCCATTCATAACATCAGACATGACGAAAGTTTTTTTATGTTAGAAGGTTGTTATCGGATTAACAATAGGGATGAAGTAATTGTTTGTAGTTTTAAAAAAGGCCAGAAGAAAGTTGTAAAACACAATGGGAAACCATACAAGAAATTTTCGAATCATATTGGTAAATTCCCACTTGTAATAATTTCTCCTTCTGACAGAGATTTGATTGTAGAAGGAAGTGAAATTCGGAGAAAGTTTATAGACAATATTATTTCGCAGCAAAATCAAACCTATTTAAAAACATTGATTTCATACAACAAGGTTTTGTTACAGAGAAACGCATTGTTAAAGTTTTTTGCACTGAATAGAACTTTTGATGACACAAGTGTAAAGGTGTATAATGAGCAATTAGTTGAGTATGGTGAGTTTATTTACAATGAGAGAAAGAATTTTTTAGCTGTTTTTATTCCAATATTTAATAATCATTATAAAATCATTTCCAATGGAAAAGAATCCGTAAATTTAATTTATAAATCTCAGTTAGATGAATCAAACTTTTCAGAATTATTAGAGAAATCAATTGAAAAGGATAGGATCTTACAATATACCAGTATAGGAGTTCACAAAGATGATTTGTTATTTGAAATTGCCACCCATCCAATTAAAAAATTTGGCTCTCAAGGACAGCAAAAGTCTTATTTAATTGCCTTAAAATTAGCACAATTTGATTTTATTAAACAAAAATCAAAAGTAATCCCTATTTTGCTGTTAGATGATATTTTTGATAAATTAGATGAGTATAGGGTATCTCAATTAATTTCTTTAGTAAATCAAGACCACTTTGGCCAGTTGTTTATAACTGATACCCACGCTAAAAGAACTGAAGATGTTGTAAAAAGAATAAATAAAGCTTATAGAATGTTTGAGTTATAGTATTCTGTAGCTAAGGGTAATGATTGATTATTGTAAAATGAAATTTATAAGTAAATAAACTAAATCCGATGGCAAAACGTCAAAACGAATATTTATCCTTAAAAGATTTAATGGGAGAAGTCATTAAAGAAAATAACCTTTCTAAAGGTATGAAAAAGATTACTATTAAGGAGACTTGGGTGCTTTTAATGGGAAAAGGGGTTGTTTCTTATACTGAATCGGTAGCGCTCAGAGGGGGCACCCTTTTTGTAAAAATCAATTCTTCAGTTTTAAGAGAAGAGTTGAGTTATGGAAAAGATAAAATCAAAGCGATGATGAATGAAGCATTAGGGACATCTGAAATAAAAAAAATTCACTTTATTTAGCGAAGGACTGATGAGCTATAATTGCTGCTTCTTCATTGATGTTGGTCAATCCGCAATCACTGTTTCTAAATGAGCCACAAGAAATGGTGCAAATTGAGATGATAAAGGTTATTAAGATTAAATAAGGTAATTTCATGTCAGTCTGATTTTGTTTTGAAAGGATAAAGATACAAAGTTAACATATTTTTTTCGTTATTATTCTGTTTATTGATTGGCCCATGCTTCAATCCAGTTTGTCATAACAGCCACCCAATCATCATTGTCATTTATACAAGGGATATGTTTGTAATCTATTCCTCCTGCCTCTTTAAACTGATCCTCTCCTTCCATAGCAATTTCTTCTAAAGTTTCTAAACAGTCCGAAACAAAAGCGGGTGTAATAACCGCCAATTTTTTTTTATTTTCTTCTTTTGATAAACGTTCAAATTCAAAATCTGTATAAGGTTTTAACCAAGGATCTTTTAACAATCTAGACTGAAAAGAATTGCTATACACTTCTTTTTTTAACCCCATTTCTTTAGCAATTGCTTTAGTGGTTTCAAAACACTGATGCCTATAACAAGTATGATGTGCCACAGAATTACGTTCACAACAAGAGCCATCAATTTTACAGTGATTTTTTGTAGGATCCGATTTTTTAATATGACGCTCTGGAATACCGTGATAAGAAAACAAAATATGGTCGTATTCAAAGCCCTTTAAGTGATTGGCAATATTTTCACTCATTACCTTTATATAATTAGGTTCCTTATAAAAAGGAGGCAAAATATCTAAAACTACATTAGGGTGTTTTTTAGCAAGTACCTGCTCTACCTTTACAGTTACTGATTCATAGGACGACATGGCATAATGAGGATATAAAGGCACTAACAAAATTTCATCAACTCCTTGATCTGCAAGCTCTTTAATTCCTTTTTTAATACTCATAGAGCCATAGCGCATTGCCAAAGCAACAGGGATGTCTACTTTGTCAGCCACTTTTTTAGTAAAACGTTCCGAAATAACCACTAAAGGAGAGCCTTCATCCCACCAAATCTTTTTATAAGCCTCTGCAGATTTTTTAGGTCGAAAGTTTAATATAATTCCTTTAATCAAAAGATAGCGTTTCCAATAGGCAATGTCAATAACGCGTTCGTCCATTAAAAACTCATCTAAATATCTTCTTACATCTTTGATGTCAGTTGTATCTGGCGATCCTAAATTATTTAATAAAATCCCTTTCATTAATTCGTGTTTTGTTTGGTGTACTGTTTTGGGGTTATGCCGTATTTTTTCTTAAATGCCGCAATAAAATGACTAGAAGTACTATAGCCGATCAGAAGCGCAATTTCTGAAACATTAAGTTTATTTTCTTTCAAGTATTTTTTAGATAATTCTAATTTATAATTTAATAAAAAAGTAAACACAGGGGTTCCGTAGAACTCTTTAAAACCCGTTTTTAATTTTTTAATATTTAAACCAACGGTTTTTGAAAGTTCTTCTAGACTTGGAGGATGGGCCAGTTGATCAATGATGATTTCCTTTACTTGTTTGATTTGTGCAATCGTTTCTTCATTTGCCATAAAAGGACAGTGTTCTGATTCACTTTCTTCCATGTTGTTAAAGTACAGGCTCAAGAGTTCGTATGTTTTTCCTTTGAGATATAAATGTTCTAGAGATCCGCGGTTTTTTCTTGAAATGATTTGATTTAAAATTGTTTTTAATACTGGAGAAGTTGCTTTTTCCTCTATAATAGGCCTGCTTTCCTTAAGGGCATTAAAATTAAAAAAGAGATTTTTTTCCTTTGCAAATAAATAATGAAAGTGGGTTACGGAAATCAACATGACCAATATTTCGGCTTTTGGAGCCAAGGTAAATAACAAATTCATATCTTTTTCTTTAAAGTAAACCAAATAGTTTTCTTCAGCAGATAGATGAACTGCACAGTGTTCCATATTAAAAGCAACACTTGATCTTTTGCCCAGTCCAAAATACAATTGAATACAGTTTTCTTTTAAGAGATATTTGTTATAGCTGATGATGTCGCTATTGTTCTTGAGATACATAAGTGAAAACTTGTCTTTTTCACCGTATATTTCTAATGAACTTTTGTCGATATTTTTATATTTTGAAAGGTTTAAATTCAATGGTTGAAAATTGTTTTTAAGTTTGTCAAAATTACAATATAATTTTGAATAACTGTTGTTTTTTTGCTAGTGAATCGCCCTTTTTTTTGCGATTTAATTTTTTTAAAAGCCTTATTTATATTGGATTTTTTTAGTATGTAAGTACATATTTAAGTTATTTAGACTGACTCTAAATTAATAGGTGTTTTAGGAAAGCGATATTTATAGTCCTTCTGTCGATGTTTTTATCTTTAATTAGGTGGTACTTTTGTCGTGGTTTATAAATTAATAAATAGAATAAATATACCGAATGAATATCGATACCATGGGGAATAATCTGTACAATATAGGGTTGAGTTATAAAAGAGCGGATATTAAAACGCGAGGAGATTTTAGTATTGATCATTCCAATCAGGTACGTTTGTTAAAAGAAGCCAAGAAGAGAGGGATAAAAGGTCTTTTTGTATTGTCAACTTGTAATAGGACAGAATTAATGGGTTTTGCCAATCATCCGTTTGAGCTGATTTCTCTTTTGTGTAAGTATTCGAATGGATCGGTAGAGGATTTTGCTTCTTTTTCTAATGTTTATAAAGGTAAAGAGGCGATTAAGCATTTGTTTAATACGGCTACTGGGCTCGATAGCCAAATTTTAGGCGATTATGAAATTGTCGGGCAATTAAAGATTGCCTTTAAGCAAGCGAAGAAATACGGCACTCTGAATCCTTATTTAGAACGATTGGCCAATTTAGTACTTCAGGCGAGTAAAAAGGTAAAAAACACGACCAAATTGAGTTCTGGTACAACCTCCGTTTCTTATGCAGCTGTTCAGTATATTGTAGATCATGTTCCCGATTTTGAAAGAAAAAATATTTTGGTGTACGGTCTGGGAGATATCGGAAAGAATACTTGTAAAAATTTAGTGAAGTACACTCATTGCAAACATATTTCCTTAATCAACAGGACCGATGTTAAAACAAAGACCTTTGTAGAGGAACACCCACAAGTTCATTTTAACAGTATCGAATGTCTGTCTGCTGAGGTTGAGAAGGCAGAAATATTGGTTGTCTCAACAGGTTCAGACAGTTGTACGATTACTTCAGAACATGTTAGCCCTGATAAAGAGATACTTATTCTGGATTTGTCAATGCCAGAAAATGTAGAAGATTCGGTTAAGAAATTACCAAATGTTACATCAGTCAATATTGATGAATTATCGAGAATTACGGATAAAACGATAAAAGATCGACAAAAAGAAGTGCCGGAGGCAGAAAAAATCATTATGGAATACAAAGCGGAATTTATGGAGTGGTTAGATCATCGCAGATTTACCCCTGCGGTTAATGCTTTAAAATCTTCTTTGTTGGCTATTCAAAGTGATGAAATCAATTTTCAAAGTAAAAGGATAAAAGATTTCAACACAAAACAAGCAGAAGTAATCACCAATCGCTTTATACAAAAAATTACCACACAATTTGTCAAACACTTAAAGGCAGAAGACACTTCGGTGAATCAAAGTATAGAAGTTATCACTAAAATGTTTGAAGTAAAGGAAAATGAGTAGGTTTATAAAAATAGGGACGAGAAATAGTGAATTGGCATTGTGGCAATCAGGACTCGTTCAAAAAAAACTATCAGATTTAGGGTTTAAATCAACCCTTGTCGAGGTATCTTCTCAAGGAGATGAAATTCTCGACAAGCCACTTCATCAAATAGGAGGTATGGGTTTGTTTACCAAGGCTTTGGATATGGCTATGTTACGGGGCGATATCGATATTGCTGTACATTCCCTAAAAGACGTTCCAACAGATCTGCCAGATACTATTGTACAGGCAGCCGTTTTAGAGAGAGCAAATGCTCACGATATCATCGTTTACAAAGGCGAATGGAAGCGTTTGGAAAGTAATAAAGCAGTTATTGCCACAGGAAGTTTTCGCAGAAAAGCACAATGGTTGAACAAATATCCTACCCACACTGTTACAGGTTTGCGTGGTAATGTAAACACTCGTTTAAAAAAATTAAAAGAAAATAATTGGGATGGAGCTATTTTTGCACATGCTGGATTGGATAGAATTAATTTGTTACCCAAACAAATACAAGTTTTAGATTGGATGGTGCCAGCGCCTGCCCAAGGAGCCATTATGATTACAGCTCTTAAAAAAAATCGTTTATTGTTGGATACTTGTTCAAAATTAAATGACAAGCGTACAGAAATAGCAGTGGCTGTTGAGCGTGAATTTATGAAAACGTTAGAAGGAGGTTGTACTGCACCTATAGGGGCTCATGCGAATATTTTAGACCAACAAATTCATTTTAAGGGCGTGTTGAGTGCTTTAGATGGTAAAGAGCAGGTAGCGATAGACAAGTCGATTCCTTTAGAAAAATTTGCGGGTTTTGGAGCTTTGTGTGCCCATGAGGTACTCGATAATGGAGGGTTTGCTTTGTTAGAACAGATTAAATCAGAAATGCGTTCTTGATATGGGTTTTTCAAAAAAAATACTTTCAACAAAGTGCTTGTCAGTCGAGCAAAGGGAAATGCTTTCAGATTTTGATTTGGTAGAAAAGTCATTTATAAAGGTTGATTTAAGAACGGATGTCAAATTAAGAGAAGAAGTGAATTGCGCCATTTTTACTAGTCAAAATGCAGTAGAGGCTGTTTTTCAGGAAAGCAAAGTTTTAACAAACAAATTGCAAAGTGTTTTTTGTGTGGGATCAAAAACAAGACGCTGTTTAGAACGTTTTGGCATTGAAGTACAAACAGTTTGTTCTAGTGCTGAAGAATTGGCGAGATTACTTATAGAAGAAAAAAGATTTAAAAAAATTACTTTTTTCTGTGGAAATTTGCGGAGAGAGGAACTGCCCAAGAGGTTAAAAGAGGAAGGTATAGAAGTAGAAGAGGTTCAAGTGTATCAAACGCAGTTGTTTCCAACAAAAATAAAGGGTGGATTTACAGGGGTTTTGTTTTTTAGCCCATCAGCCATCAGTAGTTATATAGAGGCAGGAAATTCTCTTACTACCGTGGCCTTTTGTATAGGAAACACCACTGCAGTTACTGCAATAGAATACTTTGAAAAAGTATATGTAGCAGAAGATTCAACTGTAGAGTCGACTATAACATTGCTTAAACAAACGCTATAGGAGATTTAGTTTTAATACTGGGTAGAGGAGCGAATAACCTCTAACTTATAAAACATATAATTATGAATAGGACAAGACGATTGCGAAAATCATCAGGAATACGAAGGTTGGTCAGAGAAACCAAATTGACTATTGACGATTTAATTTACCCTTTATTTATTGAAGAGGGTAATAATATTGAAAAAGAAATTGTTTCTATGCCTGGTATCAAACGTTTTTCATTAGATAAAATTCATTCAGAATTAGATGAGATCGTGTCTTTAGATATTCCTGCAGTTTTGCTCTTCGGAATTCCATCACAAAAGGACGATACGGGTTCAGAAACGTGGAATGATAATGGAGTTGTTCAACAAGCCATTCGCTTTATAAAAAAGAATTACCCAAATTTGTATGTTATCACAGATGTTTGTTTTTGTGAATATACAGACCACGGACATTGTGGTGTTTTAGAAGGTGATTATTTAGACAATGACCTAACTTTAAAAAACATAGCAAAACAAGTAATCTCACATGCCAAGGCAGGTGTTGATATGGTAGCTCCTTCTGGAATGATAGATGGTTCAATAGCTGAAATTAGAGCTGTTTTAGATCAAAAAGGTTTTTATGATTTGCCTATTATGGGTTATTCAGTAAAGTATGCTTCTGCTTATTATGGACCTTTTAGAGATGCGGCAGATTCCAGTCCTTCTTTTGGAGATCGGAATAGTTATCAAATGGATTCATCTAACAGGCTTGAGGCTCAGTTAGAATCCAGCTATGACAATAGTGAAGGGGCAGATGTTTTAATGGTAAAACCCGCCTTGTCATATTTAGATATTATCAGAGATTTAAAAAATAATTTTAACAAACCCATTGCCTGTTATAATGTTAGTGGAGAATATGCCATGATTAAAGCAGCAGCAGAAAAGGGCTGGATTGATGGTGAACGTGTTATGATAGAATCATTGACTTCTATGAAACGGGCTGGAGCAAGTATCATTATTACATATTTTGCCAAAGAAGTAGCACGACTTATTAAAAATAAAAAATAAATGAAGTTTACACAATCAGAAAAGTTGTATCAAAAAGGTCTTGAAAACTTAGTAGGAGCAGTAAATTCACCCGTGAGGGCTTTTGCTTCTGTCGGAGGAAATCCACTGTTTATAGATAAAGCAAAAGGGAGTTATATCAAAGATGTTGATGGAAATAGATACATTGACTTAGTGCTTTCTTATGGACCAATGATTTTAGGGCATCGACATAAAAAAGTGGAAAAGGCCATTTCAAAATCTTTGAAAAAAGGCTATTCTTTTGGCGCTTCAACAAATGCAGAAATTAAATTAGCAAAAATTGTATGTGATGCTTTTTCAGGAATGGATAAAGTACGTTTTGTAAATTCTGGGACGGAAGCTGTTTTAAGTGCCATTCGTTTGGCAAGGGCCCATACAGGTAAAAATAAGATTATCAAATTTTCGGGTTGTTACCACGGACATATGGATGCGATGTTAATTGCAGCAGGGTCTGGCTTGGCTACTTTGAGTTTACCTGGGAGTAAAGGAGTACCAAATGAAGCTGTGGTAAACACTTTAATTGCGGAGTATAATCGAATAGACTCCGTAAAAAAACACCTTGATGAAAACAATGATATTGCTGCGGTAATCTTAGAACCTGTTAGTGGTAATATGGGTGTAGTAACACCAACTCAAGCTTTTATTAAAGAATTGCGTGAATTGACAAGGTCAAAAGGTGTTTTGTTGATTTGTGATGAGGTAATGACTGGTTTTCGATCTTGTTTTGGAGGTGCGCAAGAAAAGTTGGGTATTGAAGCAGACATTACTTGTTTAGGAAAAGTGATAGGAGGCGGGTTTCCGGTTGGCGCTTATGGAGCCAGAAATGAAATTATGCAAAATATAGCGCCTTTAGGTGGAATGTATCAGGCAGGTACTTTGTCAGGAAACCCTATTGCTATGGCAGCAGGGATTTCTACTTTATTAGAATTAAAAAGACAAGATCCGTATAAAAGATTTGGAGAAATAGGTGAAAAATTGGAAAGTATTTTATTAAAGGCAGCTAAAAAACATAAAGTTAATTTGACGGTTAATCGATTTGGTTCCATGATTAGTCCATTTTTTACAGACAAGCAAGTTTTTAATTTTATAGATGCACAACAATCAGATACAAAAATGTTTAGTGTTTTCTTTTGGGAGATGATTAAGAATGGGGTGTTTATACCGCCTTCACAATTTGAAGCTTGGTTTTTGTCTTCTTCTTTAACAAATTTAGAAGTAGATCGAATTTCTATGGCTATTGATAAAGCAATGGCAGTAGTGGGAACTATGAATAAAAAATAATCAGAATGATAAAAAATGATTTATACCTAAGAGCTTTAAGAGGTGAAGTAGTAGAAAGACCTCCTGTGTGGATGATGCGTCAAGCAGGAAGATACCTTCCTGAGTTTATGGCGTTAAAGAAAAAATATGATTTTTTTACCCGTTGTCAGACCCCGGAATTAGCGGCAGAAATTACGGTTCAGCCCATTCGAAGATACGGCATGGATGCTGCCATCTTATTTTCTGATATTTTGGTGATTCCTCAAGCCATGAATATCGCTGTTGAAATGAAAGACGGGATTGGTCCTTGGTTGCCAAATCCAGTTAGGTCGATGGCAGATGTCAATAAGGTAATTGTCCCAAGTATTCCTGAAACATTAGGTTATGTGATGGAAGCTATTAAGTTAACGAAAGCGCAATTAAATGATGAAATTCCGCTGATTGGTTTTGCAGGTTCTCCCTGGACCATTTTGTGTTATTGTATTCAAGGACAGGGGTCTAAGAACTTTGACAAAGCCAAAGAGTTCTGTTTTACCCAGCCGGTGGCTGCACATTTATTGTTGCAAAAAATTACAGATACCACCATTTTGTACTTGAGAGAAAAAATAAGGGCGGGAGTCGATGCAGTACAGATATTTGATTCTTGGGGAGGGATGTTGTCTCCCGTTGATTATCAAGAATTTTCATGGTCCTATATCAATCAAATTATTGAGGCCTTAAAAGAAGAAGCGCCCGTAATTGCTTTTGGAAAAGGCTGTTGGTTTGCTTTGGAAGAAATGGCAAATAGCAATGCATCAGCACTAGGTTTAGACTGGACGATTCGTCCCAAATTAGCGAGAGAATTGACAGGAAATAAAATTACTTTACAAGGAAATTTTGATCCTACTCGGTTGTTTTCTTCTCCTGAAACCATTAAAAAAGAGGTTCGCAAGATGATTGACGAATTTGGTAAAGATCGCTATATCGTAAATTTGGGTCATGGTATTTTGCCAAATATAGACATAGATCATGCCAAAGCATTTATTGATGCCGTTAAAGAATACACCATATAGTATTTTATCGAAAAAAAAATAAACCTCAAATTCCATAAAAAGTGAAGGAAAAATTTTACAACTATATTCAAGAACTTCAAGATAAGATTACAACATCCCTTGAAGAGCTTGATGGAAAGGCATCTTTTAAAGAAGATATTTGGAAACGAAAAGAAGGAGGAGGAGGTCGTACACGTGTGATTGAAAAGGGGGCTGTTTTTGAAAAAGGAGGCGTCAATATTTCTTCAGTTCACGGTAAGTTACCAAAGGTGTTGCGAGATAATTTTGGAGTAAAAGAAGGTGACTTTTACGCTTGTGGTTTGTCTTTGGTATTACATCCAAAAAACCCTAAAGCACCTACAGTTCATGCTAATTGGCGTTATTTTGAAATGTATAATAAAAAAGGTGAAATTGTTAATAGGTGGTTTGGGGGAGGCCAAGATCTAACGCCTTATTATTTATTTGATGAAGATGCCAAACATTTTCACACAGTATGTAAAGCTGCTTGTGATAAACACCATCCAGATTTTTATGCGATGTATAAAAAACAATGCGATGCTTATTTTTGGAACAGCCATAGAGATGAAGCAAGAGGTATAGGGGGGCTTTTCTTTGATTATTTAAAACACACAGATGATTTTAGCTTGGAAGATCGTTATGGCTTTGTTACAGAAGTTGGAAATAGTTTTTTAGATAGTTATGTGCCAATTGTTATAAAGAGACATCAGATGGAATACACCTCATCAGAAAGAGAATGGCAAGAAGTTCGCAGAGGTCGTTATGTTGAGTTTAATTTGGTTCACGACAAGGGTACTTTATTCGGTTTAAAAACCAATGGACGAATGGAGTCTATTTTAATGAGTTTACCGCCTGTTGTTCAGTGGCAATATGATTATGTTCCTAAAGAAGGAAGTGAAGAAGCCCGACTGATTAGTGTGTTAAAAAAACCAAAAGAGTGGTTGGTTTAATGCTATTTGGGTTTTAATAAACCATCACAAGAAACAGTTCATTTTAATGCTTTTATTTTTATTAAATTTGCGCTTGGCAAGAAATATATCACTGTATAGTTTTAAAACGTTGTTTTAATAAACCTATACTGAAATGTTTTTATATAGAATTTCAACGATTTGACAATAGCATTAAGAAATGGTAAGATTTGAATTAAAACTCCCAAAGATGGGTGAAAGTGTAGCAGAAGCAACCATTACAGCTTGGTTAAAAGAAGTTGGTGATAAAATTGAAGTTGATGATGCTGTTGTTGAAATTGCTACAGATAAAGTAGATTCTGATATTCCGTCTGAGGTAGAAGGAATTTTAGTTGAAATTTTACATAAAAAAGATGCTGTAGTAAAAGTTGGAGAAACCCTTGCTATTATTGAGACGGAATTATCAATTGAAGAAGGATTTACAGAAATTCAACATTTGGTTGACGAAAAAGTAACGGAAGAATTTGTCGAGGTAGAAAGACAGGTTAAAGAGGTTACAGAGCAGATAAAAACTCCTTCTGCCCAATTGTCTGGGGCCACAGATCGTTTTTATTCTCCGTTAGTAAAAAATATAGCTAATAAAGAAGGTATTTCTTTTGAGGAATTAGAAAAAATTCCAGGAACAGGTTTGGAAGGAAGACTTACAAAAGATGATCTCTTACAGTACCTCTCTTCAGGTGTAAGGTCAACTCACCAATCAGTAGAAACTTTAGAGCAGCGCAAAGTTTCTAAGCCTCTTGTAAGTTCTTTGTCTGTTAATGGAGAAGATGAGCTTATAGAACTCAGTAGAATGGGAAAAATGATTTCAGATCATATGATCCATTCAGTTCAAAAATCGGCACATGTTCAATCATTTATTGAAGTAGATGTAACGAGTTTAGTTACTTGGCGAATTCAATCAAAAGATGCATTTTTTAAAAGAGAAGAAGAAAAGTTAACCTATACGCCTGTTTTTATGATGGCGGTCGCACAGGCTATTAAAAAATACCCATTGGTAAACCTTTCCTTTGATGGAGACAGAAAAGTTGTGATTCGAAAAAAAATAAATTTAGGAATGGCCACAGCACTAGCAGATGGTAATTTAATTGTTCCTGTAATTAAGGGCGCCGATGAATTAAGTCTTGTAGGTATGGTAAAAGCTGTAAATAGTTTGGCAAAACGTGCCAAAGAAAATGGACTACAGCCCGATGAGGTTCAAGGTGGAACCTATACAGTTACCAATGTGGGAGGTTTTGGAAGTTTGTTTGGGACTCCCATAATCAACCAGCCAGAAGCCGCTATTTTAGCTATTGGAGCCATTAGAAAAGTGCCTGCAGTTATTGAAACACCCAATGGTGATTCTATAGCCATTCGCCACAAAATGTTTTTATCACATTCATACGATCATCGCGTTGTAAATGGAGCGCTTGGAGGTTTATTTATCAAGTTTATCAAAGACTACTTAGAAGCTTGGGACCCTAAAACTAGTTTTTAGTTTTTTGATAATCTTACAGATTAAATTCTGTATTATTTTATTTGATGAGTCCCTCAATAATCTTACCGGTTGACCCATTTGGAAATTCTATTTGTAATAAATTAGCCATACTCGGAGCAATATCGATTATCGGGCAGTATTTTTTTGAATACCCTTGTTTAATTCCAAATCCGTAAAAGATAAGGGGTACGTGGGTGTCATAACTGTAGCCAGTTCCGTGACTAGTTCCCGATTTCTCATAATAATTACTCAAGGTGTTGGGTTTGGGTATGTAAATGACATCGCCTGAAAGTTTCTGATTGTATCCCTTTTGAACGAGACTCAATAAGCCATCATTGTAGGCTGTGTTTTGTAAATGATGTGCCGTTACACTTTTGTAGACATTTTCAAAATGTAAAATATGATCAGCGATGTAATTTTCTACAGTATAGATATCTAAATTTAATTGTTTAAGTGTTTTTTTGTTAATAAAGATTTGATAATTTGAAATATTTTCAATTAGACTATCGGTATGAAACCTATCGAGACACAATTTGTTTACAAATTTCTCAAAAGCAGCATTGTCAAAATAACCTGCGGGAATCTTTAATTTTTTTAGATAATTTGGGGTTTGTGCTACAGCATGGTCTGCGGTTAAAAACAGGCTGTAATTTTCTTTTCCTATTTGTTTGTCTAAAAAGGATAACAATCGTTCTATTTCTTTATCCATACGAATATAAGCATCTTCAATTTCTTTTGAATCTACGCCATATTTATGACCTATATAATCGGTACTTGAGTAACTGATACTTATAAAGTCAGTGACTGCATCTTTCCCGAGTTCTTCTCCTATTATGGCAGCTTCGGCAAAGTCTGTTGTAAAGGTGTTTCCAAAAGGAACTATTTTTAAAAGATCGAAGTTGCCATTTTGTGCCCGTAGCTTTGGTAAATCATGTGGAAATACAGGAGATTCTTCTCCGATGAATAAACCTTCGTAGGGATTGTTATCTGCAATACTTTCCGTGTAAGTGTTAATGTTGTAATAAGTTTCCCAAGGTTTATTCAGATATTTATTTGCCTTCCCATTATTATTAAATTTGACAACCCAGTCAGGAAGTTTATCCATATAGTAGGAACTGGTAATCCATTTTCCTTTGTCACCACCCTCATACCAATAGGCAGCAGTTGCTGTATGTCCTACAGGTAATATGGCGGAACGGTCTTTTATAGCAATTCCAATAGTCTTTGCTTTGCGATTTTGAGCGAGATACAATTGGTCCGTAATGCTTGTTGTCTGGAGTCTATGAGGTGACTTTTGACCGCTTTTACTCGATGTACCAACAGAATGATATCTGTCATCATCGACACAGTAGATGCTTTTTTTTGAAGATTTATCGTACCAATTGTTTCCTATAACACCATGGTTTTCTGGAGTAGTTCCAGTATATATAGAGCTATGACCTACAGCTGTATAAGTTGGAATATAGTTGTAATGTGCATTTTCAAGATGGTACCCTTTCTTAATTAGTTTTTTAAAGCCATTTTCTCCGTATTTGTCTGAAAAACGAATTAGGTAGTCGTAGCGCATTTGGTCAACCACAATGCCGACAACTAATTTAGGTTGTTTCTTTTTTTGGGCAAAACAGGAAACAAAAGACAATACAATTAGAACTAATCTCATTATGTGGGGGGAATTAGTTTGTAACACCTACAAATATAGGTAAATTTCAATATGGTTGTTTATTAAAAATAGTTAAGGAGGTATGATAATTTATTAGCATCATTTAATTGTTGATTAATTAAACGAATAATAAAATAGATTAAGAATTTCAAGGAGTTTATTTTTTGCTTAAAATTTTTGTACCTTAATAATTAAAATGGCAATAGGTTAATTGACTAGAATTCCACAATAATTTAATACTTTAGCAAAAAGATAACGCGTTTATGAATTATATTGAACATGTTGGAAAGTATTTTTTAATGCTTAGACAAGTTTTTAAAAAACCTCAGAAGGGAAATGTTTTTAAAGATGCTTTGTTCAGAGAGGTCGAAGATTTAGGATTAAAGTCGATAGGTATTGTTGCTTTTATCGCATTTTTTGTTGGAGGTGTTGTGTCTATTCAAACGGCTTTAAATGTAGAAAACCCATTAATTCCAAAGTATTTGGTAGGTTTTGCAACCAAGCGGTCTATGATTTTAGAGTTTGCTCCTACTTTTGCCTCCATTATTTTAGCGGGTAAGGTGGGGTCCTTTATTACTTCCAGCATCGGTACGATGAGGGTTACAGAACAAATAGATGCTTTGGAAGTTATGGGCATCAACTCGTTAAATTATTTGATCTTACCCAAGATTATAGCAGCGATTTTCTTTTACCCACTTCTTGTTTTTTTAGCCATGTTTTTAGGTATTTTTGGAGGATGGACTGCCGGAATGTTGACTGGTCTGTTTCATTCCATAGACTATATTGCTGGAATTCAGTTAGATTTTGATCCGTTTTTAGTTCAATATGCCATTATTAAGTCAACTGTTTTTGCTTTTGTTATCGCTACCGTACCTTCGTATCATGGGTACTATGTTAAAGGAGGGGCCTTAGAAGTAGGAAGAGCCAGTACACAAGCAGTTGTTTGGACGAGTGTAATGATTATAGTATTAAATTATTTTTTAACTCAAATGCTTTTAGGATAAATGATAGAGGTTAAAGGTTTACATAAAAGTTTTTATGGAACAGCTGTATTAAAGGGTATTGATGCTTCTTTTGAAAGGGGTAAAACAAGTTTGATTATAGGCCAAAGTGGTTCTGGTAAAACAGTTTTTCTGAAAAGTTTGTTGGGTTTGCATCGGCCAGAATCGGGTAGTGTATCATTTGACGGACGGATTAGTAAAGATCTAAATGAGGATGATAAGCGTCAATTACGGCAAGATATTGGGATGGTGTTTCAGGGAAGTGCTTTGTTTGATTCCTTGACCGTTGAAGAAAATGTAATGTTTCCTATTAAAATGTTTACCAGTCAACTTGAACCTGACATGTTAGATCGTGTAAATGTGGTTTTAAAAAGGGTTAATTTAGAAAATGCTAATAAAAAATTTCCTGCAGAACTTTCAGGAGGAATGAAAAAACGTGTTGCGATTGCTCGTGCGATTGTTATGAACCCAAAATATTTGTTTTGTGATGAACCAAATTCTGGATTAGACCCTCAAACAGCAATTATTATTGATAATCTTATTCAGGAAATTACAGATGAGTACCAGATAACAACTGTAATTAATACACATGATATGAATTCGGTTATGGAAATAGGCGAAAAAATTATTTTCTTAAAAAATGGCGTAAAACAATGGGAAGGAACTAATAAAGAGATGTTTAAAACAGATAATAAATCAGTGGTAGACTTTGTATATAGTTCAGATTTATTTAAAAAAGTTCGCCAATTGTATGTAGATCGATGAAACTAAATTTTTAAGACCGTACGGTAATTTATTTTATGGAGTATTCCAATAATGTTGTCCTAAAAACAATTTTTTACTGAATGGTTTTAAAATAAAATTATTTTACATCGACCAGTTCTACATCAAAAATTAAAATAGCATTAGGAGGAATCACACCTCCAGCACCAGCTGAACCATATGCTAAATCAGAAGGAATAACTAAACGCGCTTTATCTCCAACTTCTAATAACTGAATTCCTTCATCCCATCCACGGATTACTTGCCCGACACCAATGGTAAAATCGATGGGTTGTTTGCGTTTGTACGATGAGTCAAAAACGGTTCCATCTAATAATTGTCCTTTGTAGTGTACAGAAACACCAGCACCTTTTGTGGCTTTTTTACCATTGCCTTTTTCTAGAATTTTATAACGCAGACCACTTTCAGTCTCTTCATAACCAGCAGATACTTCGTCTAAGCTTGCTTTTTGGGCAGCTTTTGCCTCAGCAATTCTTTTTTCTCTGGCTCCTTCAAAGGTTCTAAAAGCTTCGATGGCATTAAATTTTTCGGCAGTAGATCCGATACGAATGATTTCGAGATCTTTTATCAGGTCATCTTGAGCAATCGTATCAACGATGTCTTGACCCTCTACAACATGTCCAAAAATAGTGTGTTTGTTATCTAGCCAAGGCGTTTCGATATGGGTAATAAAAAATTGACTTCCATTAGTTGCAGGTCCTGAATTTGCCATTGATAAAATTCCAGGTCTGTCGTGTTTTAATGTAGGATGAAATTCATCATCAAAGCTATAACCAGGGTTTCCTGTTCCCGTTCCGAGAGGGCAACCTCCTTGAATCATAAAATCAGGAATTACTCGGTGAAATTTTAATCCATCGTAATAAGGTGTTCCTTGTGCTTTCACATCATTTTCTAAGTTTCCTTCTGCTAAAGCAATAAAGTTTCCTACCGTTCCAGGTGTCTTCTTATAGCTAAGACTTGCTGTTATAGTTCCTTTACTTGTATTAAATTTTGCGTAGATTCCGTCTTTCATTATTTCAAATATTTATTTAGAGCTGCAAATATACTGTCTATTTTTAGAATTTTAAAATTTTAGATCAAATCAACTTTTCAAAGAAAAAAGGTTGGTAATCAGGAAGTAATTCTGGGTGGGTTATTTTTACAATATCTTTTAAAACAATATGTGGTTGGATAGGGCCTAACTCAAAATAAAGTAACCCTCCCTTTTCACCTTTGCAATTTGCAGAGGTATAAATATTATCAGATAAAAAAGGGTTGAATTGACGATAGTGATGACCACCTTTTACGAGGTGTTCCTTGGTTTCGTACTGGTCACAACCAATCCAAAATGTAGCATTTTTAGCTTTTTCTAAAACCTTTTCAAAACTCAATGCAAGACTTCCGGATTGATTATTGTCTCTCCATAGGTAGTTGGTTTGGGCATCTTTAAAATAGTGAGCCATAAAACTTTTTCCGCCAGGTAAGTACCAAACATCTTTAAAAATAGCTCCTGAAAGAATTGTGGGTTTTGTCTTAGCAGATAAAGCTAATTTTTTTATCGTATTGTATTCTCTTTCAATCTGTTTAAAAATACGATCGGCTTCTTGTTCTTTTTGGTATAAGGCTCCAAATACGTAGATCCATTCGACTCTTCCCAAGGGTGTTTTTTCGATCCAATCACCATTTAATAATACAGGAATTCCCATTTTTTTGATTGTATGAAACGATTTGTTGAGATCGTCTATAGCAAAACTCATGACCAAGTCAGGTTTTAATGCGAGCAATCGTTCCATATTGATGTTTTCAGATTCCCCAAGTTCTAGTACTTTTTTCTCATTGATTAATTGACGTGTTTTTTTTGAGGAAATAAAAGAAGTATTGGGAAAACCCACCAAAGATCTTTCAACATTGAGTAGTTCGAGTATAGGAATATGTGTTGAAGAGGTCGTGACAATTTTCTCTACGGGAGTTCTTATAATCTGAATTGATTTTTCGCATGCTGGAATTTTATCTGTTTTAGGGACCAGTAGGTACCTCATTGTTTTAGAGGTGTTTGTATAAGGCTTGTGGATGTAAATCATGGTGTGCCCTTTATGTTTTTTTATAGAAAATCCTTCTGCATATTTTTCTTTGTTTGCCTTGTCAATGGTATTGTTGTAATGATTTGACTTTTTACAAGCATTTGTAGATATAGCGAGTAGAAAAAATAGTAAGACTCTCAAAAAATACATACTTTTAGTTTTTGCCAAAGGTACTTAATAAAACCTTGTCAAAGTTTTTTAGAGTTTGTTTTAAGAGGTGTTTTTTATTAATGAATTTTTGCTATTTTTGGCGCGAATTAGGTTTTCATTTCGTTAATTGGAATGAAATTAAAAGGGAATCTCGTTTAATTCGAGAGCTGTCCCCGCAACTGTAAGCTCAGTCCTTTTATGGATGCTTGTTGTACGCTTATACCACTGTGAATTTCAGTTCATGGGAAGGTCACAACAAGACGCAAGCCAGGAGACCTGCCTTTTTTGCAATATTAAATAAACTTTCGGGAGAGGGGTTTAAGTATGGTCTAGTTATGCTTAGAATTTCCCTGATTATTTCTTAATTACAATTTTTATTTTAAAATGAAAACATCCGTATTTTATTTGAGTGGCTTTGCATTTTTATGTGGGTTTATGACTGTTTTAGGTCAAGAAAAAAAAGAAACCACCACCATCAACCAGTTAGAGGAAGTGGTCTTGGTTGATTCCAGGTTTGCAATTAAAAGAGAAAATTCAGGTAAAACAGTTGTCAAAATTTCTGCACACGAGTTGGCACAAAATTCTCATAAAAGTATTGCTGAAATCATCAACACAAAAAGTGGTATTGAAATAAATGGGTCAAGAAGTGTTTCGGGGCAAAATAAGACGGCTTTTATCAGAGGCGGTAACAACCGACAGGTGTTGGTTTTGATAGACGGGATTCAGGTCTCAGATGCTTCTAATATTGAAGGAGAATTTGATCTGAATTTATTGTCAGTCGATATGATAGCATCTATTGAAATTGTCAAAGGTGCTGCAAGTACCCTTTATGGAAATGCAGCAGCAACTGCTGTAATTAATATTACCACTAAAAAAGCGAGTAACAAGGAAATTTCTTTGGTGCTCTATTCAAGTACGGGAAGCAATAACGATCAAGATAACAGTTTTGATGGTTTTGAAACTAATACGAGTGCCTATATAAGTGGGCGCTTAAAAGCATTTAGCTATAGGATCGGAACAGATCGCAAAACAGCGAATGGATTGTCTGCGGTTATTGGTACAGAAAGCGATCCATTTGTAAGGTCCAATACTAGTTTGAAATTAGGCTACACTTTTAGTGAGGCTTTTCAAATAGAGACCTTTGCAAATTTCATCAATTACACTTCAGATTATGACAATACTTTTCCTGTTGAGGATGCCGATTTTTATACAAAAAGTAAACAAACCCAACTGGGTGTTTCGCCAAGATATACCTACGAAAATGGGAGTATAACTGTAAATACGGGTATAACAAAGACAAAAAGAGACTATGTGTCGTCTTATCCAAGTAGTTTAGAAGCGAAAAGTTATATTCTAGACGCCTTTCATAAATACAATTTTAACAATCAATGGTACACAATTATCGGTTTTAATTACGTAAACAATAGTGCTATATTTTCTAAGAAGACCCATGCAATTAGCAAGGATCCATATATCAATATGGTTTGGATATCAGATGTTGGATTAAATATAAATATAGGAGGTCGTTTAAACCACCACAGCGAATATGGAAATCACTTTATATACAATTTAAACCCCTCTTATACCTACAAGTTTAGCGAATCAAATTATCTCAAATTTCTAGGGTCCTATAGCACTTCATTTATCGCTCCAACACTTGCAAAGTTGTACGGTGATTGGGGGAGCAATCCAAATTTATTACCAGAGGAGAATACAACTTTTGAGATGGGGATAGATTGTAAATTAAGGAATCGATTTACTTTTAGTACAGTTTATTTTAAGCGAAATGAAAAGAATTTTATTGATTGGGTAAATGGAGAATATCAAAATATTACTACCGAATTTGATGTAGAGGGGATTGAAGTTGAAACAGGCTTAAAGATAGGGACCTTTTTAGATACACACATCAATTATACTTTTACAGAAAAAAAAGACTTTGTGTTGTACAGAGTACCCAAACATAAAATCAATTCAAGTATTTCTTATCTCTTTAATAAAAAAAATAGCTTGCTTTTGAATTATCAGTACAATGATAAACGAACGGATTCCAACGGAAGTGAATTAAAATCTTATGGTCTTTTTGATCTGAGTTTTAGAGCTGTTATTTTAGATGGGATTACTATTTATGGAGCCCTTTCCAATGTGTTTAATCGAGATTATGTAGAAATACCTGGGTACACGACCAAAGGGAGGAATGTCAGTTTTGGTCTCCGTGCTAAATTCTAAAAGAGTGTCTATTTTAGGTAATAGAATAGGGGGATTTATGCAATTTTGATTAACAGGTGTTTTATTCAAAACTTGTGCTATAAATTATTGCTTTAGAATCCTTGAAGTCTTACTTTTGAAAAGCTTTATAAAAGGATTGTTTTAATCATTTCAACCATGCCGTAAAGACTTCAATTCGTTTAATAGACAGAAAAATTATTTTGGCAGATTATTTAGACCATTTAAATCCATCACAAAAGGCACCTGTTTTACATAAGGAGGGCCCTGTGATTATTATTGCAGGTGCTGGTTCTGGTAAAACGAGGGTGCTTACCTATCGAATTGCTTATTTGATGAAGCAAGGGGTGGACCCTTTTAACATCTTAATTCTCACCTTTACGAATAAGGCAGCACGAGAAATGAAAGAACGGATTGCTTCCGTTGTTGGCGAAAGCGAAGCAAAAAATTTATGGATGGGTACTTTTCATGCTGTTTTTGCAAGAATTCTTCGTTCAGAATCAGACAAGTTGGGGTATCCTTCTAATTTTACTATTTATGACACCCAAGATTCAGTCAAGTTGATCGGTGCCATTATTCGAGAAATGAATTTAGATAAAGATCGCTATAAGGCCAAACAGGTTTTAAGTAGGATTTCTCAATTTAAAAACAGTTTGATTACCGTAAAAGCGTATGATAATAACCCAGAGTTAAGAGAAGCAGATACTGTAGCAAGTCGTCCTAAAATGGGGGAGGTTTACAAGGAATATGTAGCGAGATGTTTTAAATCTGGCGCCATGGATTTTGATGATCTGTTATTGAGAACCAATGAGTTATTAACACGTTTCCCAGAAGTGTTAGCCAAGTACCAAGATCGTTTTAGATATGTGATGGTCGATGAGTATCAAGATACCAATCATTCTCAGTATTTAATTGTTCGTGCTTTGGCAGATCGTTTTCAAAATATTTGTGTGGTAGGAGATGATTCTCAAAGTATTTACGGATTTCGAGGCGCAAATATCAATAACATATTAAATTTTCAGAAAGACTATGAAAATGTTAGTAGTTTTAAATTGGAACAAAATTATCGTTCCTCAAAAAATATTGTAAATGCTGCCAATAGCCTGATTGATAAAAACAAAACCAAACTTGATAAAGAAATCTGGACAGCGAATAAGGAGGGGTCAAAAGTAAAAGTTATGCGAACCATTTCTGATGGGGAGGAGGGTAGATGGGTAGCGAATTCTGTTTTTGACAATGCGATGAATCGTCAATTAGCTTATGACCAGTTTTGTGTTTTATATAGAACCAACGCCCAATCAAGAGCCATTGAAGATGCCTTACGTAAAAAGAGAATCCCTTATAAGATTTATGGAGGAACATCCTTTTATCAACGCAAAGAAATAAAAGATCTTTTATCGTACTTGCGACTCTTAGTCAATCCAAACGACGAAGAGGCACTTAAGCGTGTGATTAATTACCCAGCTAGAGGAATAGGGCAAACAACGGTTGACAAGTTGGTTGTCGCAGCAAATCATTATAAAAAATCTATTTTTCAGGTGCTTAAAAACATGGATAAAATTGATTTGAAGATCAATGCGGGAACCAAAAACAAATTAAAAGATTTTGCAACAATGATTGAAAGTTTTACCATCACCTCTCAAAAGCAAAATGCTTTTGAAGTGGCTGATCTGGTGGTAAAGCAGGTAGGTTTGGTAAAAGATTTGGAAGCTGACGGCACTCCAGAAGGGCTTAGTAAAGTTGAAAACGTGCAGGAGTTGTTAAACGGACTTAGCTATTTTATTAAGGAAGCCGAAGAAAAAGAAACAGCCGCTTCTTTGGCCGTTTTTTTAGAAGATGTGGCTCTAAAAACAGATCTAGATACTGACAAAAAAGGAGATGAACCAGTGGTTTCTTTAATGACCATTCATTTGGCAAAAGGATTGGAGTATCCTTATGTGTATATTGTTGGCTTAGAAGAATCTCTTTTTCCTTCAGCAATGAGTATGAATACCCGTAGTGAGTTAGAAGAAGAAAGACGTTTGTTTTATGTGGCGCTGACTAGGGCTCAAGAGCAAGTGTATTTGAGTTTTTCACATACCCGTTACCGATGGGGAAAATTGGTTGACTGCGAACCGAGTCGTTTTTTAGAAGAAATTGACCCTGTTTTTTTAGAATACCTTCATCCAAAACCTGTAGAAGCTAGGGGTAATCGATTTTTAGACAGTAGTTTGTTTGAAGATGATGTGCCTAAACATAAAATTCGTTTTAGAAAACCAATTTCGAGGACTTCGGCAAAAAAAGTTCATTCAAATACAAAGCCTGTAAAACAACAAATTTCTATACCTAAAAATTTAAAACCATTGGCTAGTACAAATAAAGCAGGAGCCAATTTGTTTGACAATAAAATAGTAGTCGGAAATATTGTAGAACACGCTCGATTTGGAAAAGGTGAAGTGTTAAAAATGGAAGGAGTAGGAGGGGATACCAAAGCCGAAATTAAATTTGATACACAAGGGCTTAAAAAAATTGTTTTAAAGTTTGTCGCTTTAAAAGTGATAGGTTAGGGTACTGAATGATTTTGGTTTTTTAGGCTTATTAATATTGAAATATTTCTAAAATTTTGTTTGCAAATCTTTCCCCCATAGCTCTTTGTCCCTCAGAATTAAAATGTATTTGATCACCTTTGTCTTTGAGGTCTGAAGTTGAAATAACGTAGCAACGAGAATCTGTTTGGGAATACTCATGAATGGTTTGGTTTATTTTTTGCCAATTATCATTATCAACTGAAAAAGACCCTAATTCTCCAATCAAAATGGGTAGTGATGGGTTGTCACCTAAGTTTCTAAATTTTGAAATCAATTCCTTGAGATTATCTTTATAATTTAAGAGTTCGTTTTCACCATCATCTGATTCTCCCTGATGCCATAAGATTCCTTTTATTTTACCATGGTTTTTTCCAATAGTCATTTTTTCTTCAAAATTACTCAGTAAAACTACATTTCTACAGGTGTCATTGTCTATCCATTGCCTAATTGAGCTATTGCCAACAGCTGTTGGGATCATCAATACTGAAATGTGTTCAGGAGTATTTGAAATGATTTTTTCTCCAAATGAAAGTCCGCAATCTAGACCAGCCCTATTGGGTTCGTAAAAATGGAGTGGTTCTTTGGCTAAAATGAGCTCACCTTCTTGATTAATAGAAAAAATACGACTATCCGTTATCGTGTCTTGACTTTCAACAACACCTCTGCCAGCCATATTAGATTGTCCAGCCATTAAGAAAACCCAAGTTTCAGGTTTTTGGGAAGTATCTATACATCCTATGAGTGTCAACAAGATTAAAATAGGGTAGTATTTCGTGATTTTGTTTCTCATATCTTTTGTCAAATTACAGCTATTTTTTTAATATCTCCAAGTAAACTAAAAAAACATATTCTTAACTTTTTTTAGTACTTACTGCTTCCTTGATTTTGTGGGTTTTTATAGAAGGTCGGTTTTCAGTCTTCGGCTGATTGCTGTTAGCTGGCAGCTTATTATTGGGTTTGTAGGGGTTGTTTTGTAGAACCTTTAAACTAGTAAGTTGAGAAGATATTGGAGATATTATAGTGCACACAACAGGACTTGAACCTGCACGTCCTTTCGGACACGAGCCCCTCAAGCCCGCGCGTCTACCAATTCCGCCATGTGTGCGTTTAATTTGTACAAAAAAAGCTTCTCATTTAGAGAAGCTTTTGTGACCGGGCTGGGGCTCGAACCCAGGACCCTCTCCTTAAAAGGGAGATGCTCTACCAACTGAGCTACCAGGTCGATTACAATCTCTGATTGCGAGTGCAAATATAGAACCATATTTTAAGTTGGCAAATTTTTTTTTGTGATTTTTTAGTGGATATTTGTACATTGTAAAAATCTCTAAAAAATAGAAATATGAAGCTTGTTTTTGTCGGTTATATGGCAAGTGGTAAATCTGCCATTGCAAAGGAGTTAAGTACGGCATTAAATTTGGAATTGATTGATTTAGATGCTTATATAGAAAAACAAGAAGAAGCCTCTATTTCACAGATATTTACAGATAGAGGAGAGGTTTATTTTCGAAAAAAAGAAAATCATTATTTGATTGATCTATTAAATCAAGATACTTCATTTATTTTGTCGGTAGGAGGAGGTACCCCTTGTTTTACAGGGAATATAAAAATTATCCGAGAAAAAGCAGTTTCTATATATTTAAAAGCATCTGTTCAGACCATTTACAAACGTATTATCAATGAGAAATCAAAACGTCCTTTGGTTGCAGAGATTCCTGATCAAGATTTGAAGGAATTTATAGCAAAGCACCTTTTTGAACGAGCTCCATATTATAAAAAGGCTTCTTATACAGTAAATGTAGATGATAAGTCTGTCAAAGAACTAGGCAAAGAAATTTATGAGTTAGTGGTTAGGTCATCTAATGCCTAAGTTTTTATTGTAATTGTTTCAATAAAAGTTTAAGAGTAAGAGTATTTCTCTTGTTTATTTTTGTCCAAGAGTTTAAAAAATTAAAAGAAATTTTAACTTTTCACGCTGTTTTGTATCAAGACAAAATGAACAAGAGAAAAAAGAAAAGAAGATTGACTTCTTGTAATAAATCCTTGATTTACAGTGGTTATTCTGTTCAGTCTAGATAAGCAATAGCCGTGTTATCTTTGAAATCTACCTGAATATGTTCTTGAAGTGAGGTAGAAAGTGAGATTCCTTTAAAGTCTGCCTTTACAGGATATTCCTTATGATTTCTATTTACCAAAACAGCTGTTTTAAAACGTTTTAAAGGAACTTCTAAAAAATGTTTTACACCGTAGATCAGTGTAGAACCTGAATTTAAAACATCATCTACTAGGACTAAAGATTTGTTTTTGTAAGAATCAGGGTCAATTGAGCCGCTAATTTTTTTTCTAGGATTTTTTTTATCGATAAAGATTTCACAAAGCAAAATTTTTAAATCTGAGACTTCTTCTAATATTTTTTTAATTCTGGTCGCAAATACAAAGCCATTTCCTGAAATTCCAGCTAAAACAATTTCTTTTTCTTTTGTGTTGCTCTCTAGAATTTGATACGCAATTCGTTTGGTTTTGTGAACGATTTGATCATTAGTGAGAATAATAGAATTTGTCATTCTTGAATTTTTTGTGCGTTTAAAGATATAAATAATTTCAGGAATATCGATTGTTTTAATTTCAGGAATTATCAGTGTAGTCTTCTAAGTCCCTTCTGTCTTTTTTTGTCGGTCTGCCCAGCCCTTTTTCTCGGTAGTAATCCGAACTTAGTCGGAGCAATTCTCTTTTTTTAAAGGCTTCTTTAGGGGTGGTGTCTTTTCGATGAAGATCCAGCAACTTGGCTCCGATTCTGCTTTTGGGAATGTCTAATACTTCTAAGGTATAATCAATTTGCTGTATTCTTACCGAGATTTTTTCATTGATGTATACTTCTTTTGAAGGTTTTACTTTTTGTCCATTGATTTGGACATGCCCTTTTTTACAAGCCTCTGATGCTAATGACCTCGTTTTAAAATAACGTACGGTCCAAAGGTATTTGTCAATTCTCATAAAAGGCTAATTTTTTAGAATTATTTTTTAACAAAGATAGAAAAATTGTACATTGCGTCTTTTAAAATTCAAGGCTGTTTTGAGTTTGGTTTAGCGGTAGATGGATTGTAAACGATATCCTAATATAAAAGTATGAAAAGAATAAAGAATATTTTTTGTTTTGCGCTGTTTGGCTTGTTGTTTTTCAGTTGTGAAAACGAATCTTTTAACAATACGATTATAGATAATTTTGACCACAAAGCTCAGATAAAAATAGATCAGGACAGTTTGAGGGTTTATTTGTCAAGTCATTATTTATCGGAAGGGGGGGAGTTAATGTCAATTTCAGATGAGACAGAACAATCTGTGACTCCTTTAATAGATGATACCCGTTTGGATTCTATTGAAGGAATCGTAATTTCTGGGGTAGATACCACCTATACGATGTATTATCTAAAAACAGTTGAAAACAATTTGAATAATCCCCAGCCTTCATCACTTGATGTAGTTTTTGTAAATTATGAAGGAATGTTGTTAGACGACACTGTTTTTGACTCAAATTTAACCTACCCTTTATGGTTTAGTATGTCCTCAGTTGTAAAGGGCTGGTCCTATGGTTTGCAAAAGTTTAAAGGAGGTAATTTGGTAGAAGATTCAGATGATGATTTTCATTTTGAAAATCTTGAAAAAGGTTATTTGTTTTTCCCTTCTGGTTTGGGGTATAGAAATGCTTCGAGTACTTTAATTCCTTCAAATTCTCCCCTGGTATTCTATATTGAATTATATACTGTAAATATCGTCAGATGACGATTTAGATTCTTAGATGTAACTCAACTTTTTTTAGGGGTGTTCTTCAAGAGTTCTTTTAAGAATTTCCAGAATTTTTGGGTCGATTTGACATTTACTTTTTCGTCAGGAGAATGCGCTCCTTTAATGGTTGGACCAAAAGAAATTATTTCCATTTTTGGGTAGTGTTTACCTAAGATACCACATTCTAGCCCTGCGTGACAGGCCATCACATTCGCTTTTTTATCAAACATTTTCTGATAGATGTCACTGGCAATTTGTAATATTTTTGTTTGGGTATTGGGTTCCCATCCAGGATAATCTCCAGATAATTCTACTCTGAATCCACCGAGTTCAAAAATGCTCTTTAAAGCATTTGCCAAATCTTTTTTTCCCGATTCTGAAAAAGAACGCGTCAGGCAAGCGATGTTTATCTTTCCTCTTTCAACACTTACAGAAGCGAGATTGTTAGAAGTTTCAACCAAGTTACTGATAGATGTATTCATACAATACACCCCATTTAGGGTTCCATAAATAGTTTGGATAAACTTCTTTTGAATGGATAGATCCATTATTTTTTTTGGAAGTTCTGTAGTTTTATAGGTTATTGTTAGTTGGGGTTCAATTGTTTTGAATTCTTTTAGAATGTTTTGTACACTTGTGTGAAACAGATTTTCAAAAGTTGCTACAGTATTCTTTTTTAAGACAATGGTCGATTTGCTTTCTCTGGGAATGGCATTTCTTAAGTTGCCACCATTGAGGTTTGCAAGCTGTATATCATTGTTTTGAGAACAGTCATATAAAATGCGATTCATGATTTTATTGGCATTTCCAAAACCTTTGTGAATATCCATACCAGAGTGTCCTCCTTGTAAACCTTTTATTAAAATACGATAGGCAATACAATCATTTTCGAGGTCTATTTCATCGTAATCTTGTGTAGCAGTTACGTCAATACCCCCTGCACAACCAATAGCGATTTCATCGTCGTCTTCGGTATCGAGGTTTAATAAGATTTCACCGGATAAATAATCTGCTTTTAGACCTTTAGCACCCGACATACCTGTTTCTTCATCTATGGTAAACAATGCTTCAATAGGGGGGTGTGCAATATCCTTAGACGATAGAATACTCATCATAGCTGCCACTCCAATTCCATTGTCAGCACCTAGTGTAGTTCCTTTAGCACAGACCCAATCTTCATTAATTTTCATTTGAATTCCTTGCTTATCAAAGTCAAATGTAGTTTCTTCATTTTTTTGATGTACCATATCTAGATGAGATTGAAGTACGACTGTTTTTCGATCTTCCATTCCTACTGTGGCAGGCTTTTTTATGAGAATATTTTGTACGTTATCAACCTGGGTTTCTAATCCTAACTTTTTGCCAAATGCAAGCATAAACGCAACAATGCGTTCCTCTTTTTTAGAAGGTCTTGGTACAGCATTAAGATCTGCAAAATGATTCCATAAAATGTGGGGTTCTATTTCTCTGATAATAGTATTCATAAGAATATTTAAAGATTGGTTTTGTCTATTTCTATCACACTTTCTTTTATGGGTTTTCTCACTTTTTTTAAAGAGGCCATTTGGTCATCATTTGCTCTTTTTCCAATAGGTAACAAAAGTACAGATTGAAGGTTTCGTTTGTCGAGTTTTAGAATCGTGTCAAATTTATCGGGTTTAAATCCCCCCATTGGGCAACTGTCAACTTGAAGGTTTGCACAAACCGTCAACAAGTTTCCCAAAGCCAAGTAGGCCTGAAATTTTGAGTTTTGTTCAACGTTTTTACTAGTTAGTTTGGAAAAAGTATCAATGAGATTCTCTTTGTAAGGAGCCAATATTTTATCAGGGGTGTTTCTTACTTTTTTAACCAGTTCAAAGTGGTCTTTTATGTTTTTAGTTCCGTAATTTTTTTGAATACAAATTACCAATAAGTATGAGGCATCAACTATTTGTCTTTGCCCATAGGCATGTGGAACGAGTTGTTCTCTGAGGGATCGATCTTGAATGACGAGCATTTTTATCGGTTGTAAACCATAAGAGGTAGCAGTTAAGTTAAAGGCTTCCTTTAAGGTTTCCAATATTTCCTTAGAAAGGGTTGATTGAGGGTCAAATTTTTTAGTGGCGTAACGCCATTTTAAACTTTCAAGTATGTTCATGGATTTTTCTTTATACGTTACAAAAATACGGGAAATATTTACGATACAAGATTTGCTATTTGTTATTTTTTTGGCGATACCAAGATGAGGTTTGCTCTAAGGATGATTTTACCGTTTATTTATAAAGCGGAGGATATTTAATCGGAGCTACTTCATTCATGATTTTGTAAACAGCTTCAAAAATATCTTCTTTAGAAGGTTTTGAAAAATAATCACCATCGCTTCCATAAGCGGGTCTGTGTGCTTTCGCACTTAAAGTAGAAGGTTTGCTATCTAAGAATTTATAGGCATTTTGTTCGTCCAATACTTTTTGAAGAATATAAGCAGAAGCACCTCCTGGAACGTCTTCGTCAATTACTAATAACCGATTTGTTTTTTGAACACTTTTTAAAATGTCGGAGTTAATATCAAATGGAATTAAACTCTGCACATCAATAATTTCAATATTAATTCCTACCTGTGAAAGTTCAAGAGCAGTGTCTTGAACAATTTTTAAGGTTGAGCCATAGGATACCAATGTAATGTCTGTTCCTTCCTTTACGGTTTCTACATAGCCGATAGGGGTAGTGAATTCTCCCAAATTTTCAGGCCTGTTTTCTTTGAGTCTGTAACCATTTAAGTTTTCGATAACAATTGCGGGTTCATCACTTTTTAAAAGGGTGTTATAAAATCCAGCTGCTTTGGTCATATTTCGAGGGACCAAAAGATGCATACCTCTTAAGGTTCCTAAAATCATAGACATTGGAGATCCTGAATGCCAAATTCCTTCCAAGCGGTGCCCCCTGGTTCTAATAATTAGAGGGGCTTTTTGTTTTCCAAAAGTTCGATATCTCAAACAAGCCAAGTCATCACTTAAGGTTTGGATGGTGTATATTAAATAATCTAAGTATTGAATTTCAGCAATAGGTCTTAAGCCTCTTAAAGCCATTCCAATTCCTTGCCCAATAATTGTAGATTCACGAATGCCAGTATCTGTTATACGGTCTTCTCCGTATTTATTCTGGAGGTTTTCTAGACCTTGGTTTACATCTCCAATTTTCCCTGAATCTTCACCAAAAATAAATAATTCAGGATACTTGTTTAGCAGTGCATCAAAATTGTCTCTTATGATAATCCGAGCATCTACTTGTTTAATTTCATTGGTGTAGCTTGGTTTTATTTCTTTAATAGTACTTACGCCATTTCCAATGTCATTGTAAAGTTTTGTACTGTAACGGTCTTGTGTAATTTGTTTGTTTTTTATAATCCAATTTTGCAGTTCTTTTTTTTCATCAGATGATTCGTTTCTTAAAAAAGGGATGGTATTTCTGGCAATTGAAAAGATGTCTTTTCTACTAGGCTCTTTGATTGCTGCTAATTCATTTCTTAATTTGAGAATAAAGTTTTTATTACTACTTGTTTCACAGACTTTGTCTAGTAATTTAATTAATTGTAGTTGTTCTTTTTTGATGGGTTCTAAAAAAGCTTTCCACGCCTTTTTTTTAGCTTCTTTAACGGTTTGTTTTGCTTTTTTTTCAAGGGCGATTAATTCCTTTTCATCATCCACTATTTTTAAAAGGTTTCCATGCGCATCTATTAATTCAAAATCTAAAATCCATTCGCGGAATTTTACGTTGCAATCATATGCCTCTTCCCAGTCTAAGCGTTGTTTACTTTTGTAGCGTTCATGAGATCCAGAAGATGAATGTCCTAGGGGTTGGGTTAATTCTTGAACGTGAATTAATACAGGTACATGTTCATCTCTCGCAATTTCTGCTGCTTTTTTATAAGTGTCTATTAATTGAATATAATCCCAACCTTTTACGGTTAAAATTTCTAGTCCATTATTTTTAGGATCCCTTTGAAATCCTTTTAAAACTTCAGAAATATTTTCTTTAGTAGTTTGGTATTTAGCGTGTACAGAGATTCCGTATTCGTCATCCCAAACACTTGTAACCATAGGTATTTGTAATACTCCCGAAGCATTAATAGCTTCAAAGAAATGTCCTTCACTAGTGCTTGCATTTCCAATAGTTCCCCAGCCAATTTCATTACCGTTATTTGAAAAATTTGAAAATCCACCTTGTAAAGAAGCTACATTTCTGTAGAGTTTAGAAGCGTAAGCGAGTCCTACCAGTCGAGGCATTTGAGCTGCAGTACAAGATACGTCAGAACTTGTATTGTATTGTTTGGTGAGGTTTTTCCAGCTTCCGTCTTCGTTGATACTATGTGTAGCAAAATGACCTCCCATTTGTCGACCAGCAGAAAAAGGTTCTACTTTGATATCAGTATGGGCGTATAATCCTGCAAAAAATTGATTGGGGTTTAGCATTCCCAGTGCCATCATAAAGGTTTGGTCCCTGTAGTATCCAGATCTCCAGTCTCCTTTTTGAAAGGCTTTTGCCATTGCAATTTGTGGGAGTTCTTTCCCATCTCCAAAAATTCCAAATTTGGCTTTTCCAGTCAGCACTTCCTTTCTACCCAAAAGGCTACACGCTCTACTTAAAAGAACTGTGTAATAGTCATCTAAAATTTCGTCTTTAAATTGTTTAAAAGAGATATTTTCTTGCTTAATTTCAGCGCTAAGTGTGGTCATAGAATCGCTTTTTTGCTTCTGCAAATATAGGGTTTTTTAGTAAAAATGGTTAAGTCCTTGGCCAAGTGGGTTATAGGGTATATTTTTATTAGAAATTTGGTTTTAAATTGTATTTTCCATAGAATTTATTTAGATGTTCTACAGCTTCATCAGCAGTATCAACAACTCTGAAGAGTTTTAAATCCTCTTTACTGATATTTCCGTGTTTAGCGAGTAGGGTAGATTTAATCCAATCTAACAAGCCACTCCAAAATACACGCCCGACTAAAACGATAGGGAAGCGACCTATTTTATCTGTTTGAATTAGGGTAATCGCTTCAAACAATTCATCCAGTGTTCCAAATCCTCCAGGCATTACAATAAACCCTTGAGAATATTTTACAAACATAACCTTGCGAACAAAAAAGTAGTCAAATTCTAAATTTGTATCGCTATTGATCCATTGGTTGTCTTTTTGTTCAAAAGGTAAATCGATATTCAGTCCAACCGAAATTCCTTTTCCTCGATGAGCTCCTTTGTTCCCTGCTTCCATAATTCCAGGGCCACCACCAGTAATTATTCCAAATCCGTTTTGTGTGAGTTTGTAAGAAATTTCTTCAGCTAAAATGTAATTTTCATCTGTTGGGTTTGTTCTTGCTGATCCAAAAATGCTTACGCAAGGTCCTATTCTGCTAAGTTTTTCATAACCATCTACAAACTCAGACATAATTTTAAAAATACCCCACGAATCATTTGTTTTGATTTCATTCCAAGTTTTGAACTTAAATTTAGATCTTATTTTTTTTTCTTCATCTGGACTCATAAGATTTTCTTTTCTTTGGCTTCAAGATATACTTTTTAAAAGAATAAACAAAGTGATACTTTTTTCTTTTTAAAATTTTGGTTTAAAGAATTTGCTCAAGTTCTTTTTTTAAAGACATTGCCGTATGGCTTTTTTTGTTTTTGATAATTTCTTCAGGGGTTCCTGTACAAAGAATTGTTCCTCCTTTTTTTCCTCCTTCGGGTCCGATATCAATAATGTGATCAGTCATCTTTATAACGTCTGTATTGTGTTCGATAATGAGTACGGTATTTCCTTTGTCAGTTAGTTTGTTTAAAACATCCATCAGTACATTAATATCTTCAAAATGCAACCCTGTTGTAGGTTCATCTAGAATATAAAAGGTATTTCCTGTGTCTTTTTTGGAAAGTTCAGTAGCCAATTTAATACGCTGTGCCTCTCCTCCTGAAAGTGTCGTAGATTGTTGCCCGAGGGTAATATAACCCAACCCGACATCTTGTATGGTTTTAATTTTCTTATAAATTTTAGGGATGGACTCAAAAAACACAACTCCTTCATTAATTGTCATATTTAAGACATCTGAAATAGATTTTCCCTTAAATCGAATTTCGAGGGTTTCTCGGTTAAATCTTTTGCCATAACAAGTTTCACAAGTTACATGTACATCGGGCAAAAGGTTCATTTCGATAATTCTCACTCCTGCTCCTTGGCAAGTTTCACATCTTCCACCTTTTACATTAAAAGAAAATCTTCCAGGTTTGTATCCACGAATTAAAGATTCAGGTATTTTGCTAAACAAGTTTCTTATTTCACCGAATACCCCGGTATATGTTGCAGGGTTAGATCTTGGGGTTCTGCCAATAGGAGATTGGTCAATGTCTATAATTTTATCGATGTGCTCTAATCCTTCTATCGATTCATAGGGCATGGGTTGTTTTACAGCTCTGTATATATGACGATTTAGAATAGGGTATAAAGTGTTGTTTATCAGGGTAGATTTTCCACTTCCTGATACACCTGTTACACAAATCATTTTAGCCAAGGGGAATACAACAGATACATTTTTAAGATTATTTCCTGAGGCCCCTTTTAAAATGAGTTCTTTTTTGTTTCCTGTTCTTCGTTTTTGAGGGATTTTTATTTTTTTGCGTCCGGTGAGGTAGTCGGCCGTAAGTGTTTGATGGTTTTTTAATTCATCGAAATTTCCTTGACTAACAATTTCTCCACCATGTCTTCCAGCTCCAGGGCCTATGTCTAATATATAATCTGCAGCTTCAATCATCTCTTTGTCATGTTCTACTACTACGACTGAATTACCAATGTCTCTTAATTGAATTAAAGACCTAATTAATTTTTTATTATCTCTTGGGTGTAATCCGATACTGGGTTCGTCCAAGATATACAGTACCCCTACCAATTGGGAGCCAATTTGGGTAGCGAGCCGTATCCTTTGTGCTTCTCCTCCTGATAAAGATTTTGATGTTCTGTCTAAGGTTAAATAATCTAATCCAACATCTAATAAAAATTGAATACGAGTTCTAATTTCTTTGATGATTTCTGAACCTATAATTTGTTGCTTGTTTGAGAGAAGAGGGCTTAGTTTTTTAAACCATTTTGACAATTCAATAATATCCATTTGTGTCAACTCAGAAATATTTTTTTTTAAGATTTTAAAATGCAATCCTCCCTTTTTTAAACGATTTCCATAACAAGTAGGACATATAATCTCATCCATATATGTTTTTGCCCATCTTTTTACAGATGAAGAGTCGCTTGTTTTGTATTGATTTGTTACAAATGAGGAAATGCCTTCAAAATCAATCTCATAATCTCTGCTGACTCCTAGGGTTTTAGACTTTACTATAAATTTTTCGTGTCCACCATCTAAGATTATTTTTAGGGCGTTTTTTGGAATTTTTTCGATAGCATCAGACAATTTAAAATTAAATCGGTCAGCAATGAGTTGTAATTGTTTAAAGATCCAATTGTTTTTTTGTTCCCCTAAAGGTGCGATTCCTCCAGAAGCGATTGACAAAGTAGGGTTGGGAATTATTTTTTTTGGATTTGTAAAATAAAAGGTCCCTAAACCATTACATTCTTTACAAGCTCCTTTGGGGGAATTAAATGAGAAGGTATTAGGTTCTGGGTTTGGGTAGGCAATACCAGTACTTGGGCACATTAAATTTTTACTAAAATAACGAGGGTTGTTTCCTTCGTAGTCCAAGACCATTAAGACATCTTCTCCAGCGTAAAAAGCAGTTTTAATACTCTCATAAATCCTTTTAGTGGCTGATTTATTTACGGATATTCGATCAATAATAATTTCAATGTCGTGCGTTTTATAGCGATCTAGTTTCATACCCTTTACAAGGTCCTTAATTTCACCATCTATCCGAACTTTTACGAAGCCTTGTTTGGCAATCTGTTCGAACAATTCTCTATAATGTCCTTTTCGAGATTTTACAACAGGGGCAAGAATACTAATTTTTTGATTATCGTAGTCGTTTAAAATTAGATTGTGTATTTGTTCGTTTGTATAACGAATCATTTTTTCTTGTGTGTTGTAGGAATATGCTTCTGCAATTCTCGCATATAATAAACGCAGAAAATCATAGATTTCTGTAATCGTTCCAACCGTAGAGCGGGGGTTTTTGTTCGTTGTTTTTTGTTCTATTGAAATAACGGGTGATAAGCCTCTAATTTTGTCGACATCAGGCCGTTCTAGTTTACCCAAAAATTGACGTGCATAAGCAGAAAATGTTTCAATATATCTCCGTTGTCCTTCTGCGTAAATGGTGTCAAATGCCAGAGATGACTTACCACTCCCACTTAAGCCAGTAATTACCACTAGTTTTTCTCTGGGAATTTTGACATCGATATTTTTCAGATTGTGGACCCTAGCTCCTAAAACTTCAATATATTCTTGTTGGTTTGACATATAACCGTTTAAGGAAACAAAGATACTTAAATGACCGTAATTTAAAGTTTTAAAAAATGAAAATAAAAGCCTGTGTTTTTGTACATTTACAGCTTAAGAAACTAGTTATGTTTTCCTATTTTTTTCAAAAAACACGTTACGTATTTTTTACTTTGTTTGGAGTGGTAACCGTTGTCTTTTTTTTGTTTCATATATTGCCAGGAGATCCTGCAAGAATGTTATTGGATCAAAGGCAAGACAGTGAACAGTTGTTGCAGATAAAAAAGAAATACGGTTTTGACAAGCCTATAAGTACCCAATACTTGTATTATATAAATGATTTATCTCCTTTGTCTGTTCACAGTCGTAACAAAGGACATTATACTTTTTTATCAACACAAAAATACAGGGTGATTAGCTCATTTTCTCTAGGAAAAATTCTTTTGGTATTAAAGTATCCTTATTTGCGTCAATCTTTTCAAAAAAATGGAAAACCAGTTGTTGGTATTATTTTAGAAACCTTACCTAATACGGTTATTTTGGCAGTTAGTGCTATTGGAATTGCCTTGTTTTTTGGAATTATTCTGGGGGTGTTTTCAGCTTTGTACAAAGACACCTTTTTTGATAGATTAGTCGCTATTACAAGTACCTTTGGAATGAGTGTCCCTTCTTTTTTGTCAGCAATTATCTTTGCTTGGTTTTTTGGTTTTGTACTAAAAAAATACACTCATTTAAATATGACGGGGAGTTTGTATGAGGTAGATGATTTCGGAGAGGGAATTTATATACAGTGGAAAAATTTGATATTACCTGCAGTTGTTTTAGGAATTAGACCATTGGCTGTTGTTGTACAGCTAATGCGAAGCTCTTTATTAGAAGTCATGAATCAAGATTATATACGAACTGCAAAGGCAAAGGGATTGAGTACTTTTCAAGTGCTTAGGAAACACGCTTTAAAAAATTCTTTAAACCCTGTAATCACGGCAATTTCAGGTTGGTTTGCTTCCTTGTTGGCAGGCGCTGTTTTTGTAGAGTATATTTTTAATTGGAATGGCTTAGGAAAAGAAATTGTCAATGCATTGAATACACTTGACCAACCTGTTATAATGGGAGCTGTGTTGGTTATTGCTACTGCGTTTGTTTTGATTACGATTATAGTAGATCTTATTTATGGTTATCTAGATCCTAGAGTTTCTAAAAGTCAATAATTTCTTTGGTCGAAAACGTTTGCGCAATACAAATAGATTGTCTTTATAATTGTGTTTAAAAGAGCTATGTTTGTGTCTACAAACATAGTTGATATATTTGTGTCAAATTAGATTTCTAGAAAATGCTATTAAAGGGAAATGATTAAAAAGGATAGATTTAATAATTAAATAAAAAAAGTATAATGAGAAGTAAAATAGTAGCAGGGAATTGGAAAATGAACAAGGATTTAGCAGCTTCAAAAATTTTGGCTAATGAATTGGTAGAAGGGTTAAAAGAACGATCTGTAGAAAACACAAGAGTTATTGTTTCTCCGACCTTTGTCAATTTAGCGTCTGTAAATGAGTTGGTTTCGGCATCTGTTGTCGAAGTAGCTGCACAAAATATGCATCAAGCAAAGAGCGGTGCGTACACAGGAGAGATTTCGGCAGAAATGCTTCGATCAATCGGTCTAAACTCAGTGATTTTAGGCCACTCAGAACGAAGAGAGTACTTTGGAGAAACAGATGCTTTGTTAGCAGAAAAAGTAAATACTGCTCTGGAGCACGGTTTAGAAGTAATTTTTTGTTTTGGAGAGGTTTTAGAAGATCGTAAGTCTGGAAATCATTTTGATGTAGTAGCTTCTCAAATTTCAAATGCATTATTTACCTTAGATGCGAGTGCATGGAAACATATTGTATTGGCATATGAACCTGTGTGGGCTATAGGAACTGGTGAGACAGCAACAGCAGCACAAGCACAAGAAATGCACGCTTATATTAGAGGACTTATCACTGATAAGTACGGTGTTAGCATAGCTCAAGAATTATCTATTCTTTATGGAGGGTCTTGTAAGCCAGGAAATGCGAAGGAAATTTTTTCAAAAGAAGATGTTGATGGTGGTTTAATTGGGGGGGCGTCTTTACAAGCTTCTGATTTTATCGCAATTGTTGATGCTATTCAATAAAAAGAGATAGATAAAATTTTAATTAAAACGCAGCAAATCATTTGTTGGTTCTGCGTTTTTTTTATGAAAGTTATAAAAAACATAAATTGAGGTTATTTTTATAATAAACTTGGTAAAGGGTGAGTGAAATTTATTTAGAGTATCATTTTACGGTAAATCCAAAAGAACCAGCAACCGAAATGTTGATTGCCGAATTATCTTTTGTAGGTTTTGAAAGCTTTGTTGAAAATGAAGACGGTGTAAGTGCTTATATTCAAAAAGAAGAATGGAATGCAACCCTTTTAGATTCAGTTTTTGTGTTGCACTCAGATGAATTTGATATAAACTATACTTTTAAAGAGATTGCACAGGTAAACTGGAATAATGAATGGGAAAAGAATTTTAAGCCAATCCAGGTAGATAATGAAGTGTCTATCAGGGCTCCCTTCCACGAAAATCCCACACTTTTATATGATATTGTGATTGAGCCTAAAATGAGTTTTGGAACAGGGCATCACGAAACCACCTATATGATGATTCAGCAATTGTTAGCGATGAACGTAAGTGACTTAAAAACGTTAGATATGGGATGTGGGACTGGTGTTTTAGCAATCTTTTCAGAAATGAAAGGAGCCAAGCCTATTGATGCTGTTGATATAGATTCTTGGTGTTATAAAAACACATTTGAAAACATTGAACGTAATCATTGTAAGCATATTAGTGTTTATGAAGGAGATGTGAGTTTTTTAAAGGGTAAAAATTACGATTTGATTATGGCTAACATCAATCGAAATATCTTGGCAAATGACATAACTGCTTATAACGCTTGTTTATCTATAGGTGGCGTTTTGTTGTTAAGTGGTTTTTATCGAGAAGACATTCCTTATTTAGATAAGGAAGCTACCCGTTTGGGTCTTCAATTATCTAAAACTCTTTACCGAAATAATTGGGTTTCTTTAAAGTACCAGAAAAATGCTTAAATTTGTTTACTATCGAAACGTTTAATATGAGTACTAAAAAGAAATTACAAGAAGAATTAGATCTGTTAGAATTAGAGACCAATCAACATGAAATTATCTTACATAACGATGAGGTTAATACATTTGATTTTGTAATTAGTTCTTTGATAACTGTTTGTGAGCATACCTCAGAGCAAGCAGAACAGTGTACCATATTAGTTCATTATAAAGGGAAGTGTGCCGTTAAATCTGGTTCTTATAGTTATCTTAAGCCTAGGTGTTCGAAGTTACAAGAGTTGGGTTTGTCAGCCGAGTTGGTTTAAGCATAGGTTTTATAGATGGTTTTTCAAAAATTAATAAGAAAATTTCAACAGAAGCACTTTCAAAAGCAATTGAATTTTTATCAGAAACAGTCGCGAAATCTCAATGCTGAAAAAATAAAAAAAGTAGCGGTGCTTGTAGAAGAATCTCAAATTTTCAAGTCTAGAATTATATTAATATTAGAAGAAATACTAGATCTTAAGTATGGAACGGTTGAAGTTTTAATATTTAGATCGTATCAAAAAAAGCAACCTTATTCAGAAAATGAGATTACAAAAAGGGATTTTGGTTGGTCTGGGAGTTTAAAATTAAACAAGTTGCATGAATTCGTTAAAAATGAATACGATTTGCTTATAAACTATGGTTTTGAAGATAATTTGTATTGGAAAATAATAACTTTGTACTCTCAGTCTAAGTTTAAAGTTGGTTTCTCTTCTGCAGATTCGGGGTTGTATGATTTATCAATTTCAGATAAAGAAAGAAATCTAAATATCTTAAATACTGAGATGGTAAAATATTTAAATATATTAAACAAATTATAATGCAAGCATTTTCAGGAACAGGTGTGGCTTTAGTAACTCCATTTAGTAATGATGGAATGGTTGATTATGCTTCTCTGGAAAAATTGATTAATTTTCAGATAGATAATGGTGTTGATTATTTAGTGGTTTTAGGTACTACTGCTGAACCAGTAACCTTATCGGTAGAAGAAAAAGAACTCATTAGGCAAAAAGTTGTTGAGGTAAACAACGGGCGCCTTCCTTTGGTGTTGGGAGTAGGAGGAAATAATACGGCAGCTGTTGTCAGTGATTTGAAAACACAAGATTTGTCAGGTTTTGATGCAGTTTTATCGGTTTCACCCTATTATAATAAACCCTCACAAGAGGGGATTTTTCAGCATTTTATGGCTATTGCTGAGGTAAGTCCAAAGCCTTTGATTGTATATAATGTTCCAGGCAGGACGAGTTCTAATATACTTCCTGAAACTATTTTACGTCTTTCAAGGGCTTCAGATACAATTATTGGTGTTAAAGAGGCTGCAGGAGATATGGTTCAAGCAATCAAATTACTACAGTTAGTTTCTGACGACTTTTTAGTGATTTCAGGGGATGATATGATTGCGCTCCCAATGACATTAGCTGGAGGTTCTGGAGTTATTTCTGTGTTAGGGCAGGCTTGTCCAAAAGCGTTTTCTGAAATGATTGATTTAGGCTTACAAGGAGATGCTAAAAAAGCCTATACCTACTATTATGAGTTGTTAGAGCTCATTAATCTAATTTTTGAAGAGGGTAATCCTGTCGGGATTAAAGTATTGTTAGCGCAACTTGGTGTTATTGGAAACGGCGGTCAAGTTCGACTTCCGTTGGTATCTGCAAGTGAAAGTCTTAAAGAAAAAATCAATTCCTTTACAAAGACTTTAATATTAGGATAAGATTAACAAATTGTTTGTATTACAAGGTGTTTGCTCTTTTTAGAGATATTTAGGTATTTTAATTTCAAGTTAGATTTTAAAAATCACTTTAATAATCAATAAATATTGTCTAATTTTGCAAAATGTTTAAAATGAAAAATTTTACAATTTTATTATTGTTGTTGATTGTTTTTGAATCTTGTAGCCCATACAATAAAGTTCTAAACAAAGGAACAGTTGTAGAAAAGTATAAAATGGCAACAGACTTGTATCAAGCTGAAAAATTCAGTAAGGCACTTCGTTTATTTGAGATCATTGCGCCTGCATATAAAGGTAAGCCTCAAATGGAACGAATTCAATACATGATTGCACAGTCTTATTTTAACACAAAAGACTACTTTAATGCAGTCTATTATTTTGAGCGTTTTGCAAAGAATTACCCCAAGAGTTCAAAAAGAGAGGAAGCAGATTTTATGGTAGCAAAAAGTCACTATTTGTTTTCTCCTAAATATAGTTTAGATCAAAAAGAAACAAAGAAGGCATTGGAGTCTTCACAAAGATACATCAATGTATATCCTAATTCTAAGCGCTTATCTGAGGCAAATGAAATGGTAAAGAAATTGGAATATAAATTGGAGACGAAGTCTTTTGAAATTGCAAAGCAATACTATGAAATAGGTTATTATAAAGCGGCAATTACATCTTTTGACAATTTGACTTCAGAATTTTTCGGTACAAATTATAGAGAAGCAGCTTTTTATTATAAATTAAAAGCTACTTATGAATTGGGAATGCGAAGTACTTATAGAAAAAAAGCAATGCGTTTAAAAATAGCAATTAAGGCATATGATAAGTTAAAGCGAAATTATCCGATGTCTAAATATTTAGAAGAATCGGATAAATTATTAAAAGACCTTAAAAAGGAACAAGAAATACTAAATACTTAATAAATTAGTTAAAGATGGATTACAAAAGCACGAAAGCACCAGACACTACTGTAACCTACGATAAATTGAAAGTAGAAGCACCTACAGGAAATATTTATGAGGCAATTTCTATCATTGCAAAGAGAGCCAATCAAATTAATGGAGATTTAAAAAAAGAATTGATAGAAAAACTAGAGGAATTTGCTACTTATACGGATAGTCTAGATGAGGTTTTTGAAAATAAGGAACAAATAGAAGTTTCCAAATTTTATGAAAAGCTACCAAAATCACATGCAATTGCTGTAGAAGAGTGGTTGAATGATAAAATTTACCACAGAGGTTCTGAGCAAAAAGAATAATTAAAATATGGTTGTTTTAAAAGGTAAAAAAATTCTTTTAGGAGTTACTGCTGGAATTGCGGCCTATAAAACAGCTCATTTAGTTCGATTATTTATAAAATCGGGGGCAGAGGTACAAGTTATCATGACTCCTGCTTCTAAAGATTTTGTCACGCCGCTTACTTTGTCGACACTTTCTAAAAATCCAGTTCATTCCGCTTTTTTTGAAAAAGAAGATGAAAATGAACTTTGGAACAATCACGTTGATCTAGGGCTTTGGGCAGATTTATTTGTGATTGCTCCTGCTACTGCAACGACTTTGTCAAAAATGGCAAAAGGTACTGCAGACAATCTATTAATAGCTACTTATTTATCAGCAAAATGTCCTGTCTTTTTTGCGCCAGCTATGGATTTGGATATGTATAAACATCCATCGACAAAACAAAACATTTCAACTTTACAGGATTTTGGGAATGTGTTAATTCCTCCGACCATTGGAGAATTAGCCAGTGGGTTGGTAGGAGAAGGTCGTATGGCAGCACCTGAAGATATTATTGGTTTTATAGAAAAAGAACTTGGTCTTGACCTTCCTCTTAAAGGTAAAAAGGTATTGATTACCGCTGGTCCAACATACGAATCTATTGATCCTGTTCGTTATATAGGAAATCATTCTACTGGAAAAATGGGTTTTGAATTGGCAAAGGTAGCGGCAAGTTTAGGGGCAGAAGTTGTTTTAATTTCTGGACCTTCAAGTCAAACAATAAATCATTCATATGTAAAGAGGGTCGATGTAACCAGTGCAGAAGAAATGTTTAAAGCGGTTCATTTATATTATAAAAATGTTGATATTGCCATCGCTTCTGCTGCTGTGGCTGATTATACACCTGTAGAAGTATCTAGCCAGAAGATTAAGAAAAAGACTGCTGCCATTGAAATTGGTTTACAGGCAACTAAAGATATTTTAGCTTCTATGGGTGCTTTGAAAAAAAATCAATTTTTGGTTGGTTTTGCTTTGGAAACAGAAAATGGATTGCAGCACGCTAAAATAAAATTAAGCAGTAAAAATTTAGATATGATTGTCTTAAATACTTTGAGTGATGAAGGGGCAGGTTTTGGAGAGGATTCAAATAAGATATCCATACTAGATTCAGGTTTGAAATGCTTAACCTATCCATTAAAGTTAAAAGAAGTAGTGGCTTTAGATATATTTACGGAAATTTTAAAAAGAACCAATGATTAAATATTGTTACGTATTTGTTTTTCTTATGTCGGTTGCTTTTGCAGATGCACAAGAATTGAATTGTAGTATTAAGATTAATTCAGAGCAGCTTAGCGGTACAAATAAACAGATTTTTGCAACTCTTGAGGCCACACTTAATGAGTTTGTAAACAATAAGCAATGGACCACTAAAAGTTATAAAAAACAGGAGCGTGTTGAATGTGGAATGACATTTATAATTTCTTCTCAGAATTCAAATAGTTTTACAGGGACATTACAGATAACGGCACTTCGCCCTGTGTATGGCAGTTCTTATAAAACGCCGATTTTTAATTTTAAAGATTCAGACATTGTTTTTAACTATGTAGAATTTGAGCCACTTGTATATAATTCAACAACCTTTGAGTCTAATTTGGTTTCAATTGTTTCCTTTTACGTCTATGTGATTTTAGGTATTGACGCTGATACGTTTTCACCTATGGGTGGGGAGGATTTTTACAAACAAGCAATGGAAATAGCTACTTTGGCACAACAAGGGAATTATGAGGGTTGGGCCGCAAAGAGAAACCGATTAAATCGCTATGGTTTAATAGATCAAATGTTGATTGCCGGACACAAAGAGTATAGAGAAGTTTTGTACGCTTATCACAGAAAAGGTTTTGATAATTTTTCAACAGATAAAACCACTGCAAAAACAGCATTGTTAGAGGGTTTGCTTTTGTTTGATAAATTGTACAATCGTCATAAGAATACTTTTTTAATTCGTACTTTTTTAGATGCCAAGGCTGATGAAATTGTTCAGGTTTTTAAGGATGGACCTTCTCTTGACACGAGTAAGCTAATCTCTGTATTGTCAAGAGTTTCAGCAGGAAATATTTCTAAGTGGAAACAATTTAAATGATTTTTGTTAGAGAATATTTATTTCTTTTTCAAACCTTAACCCCATTTTTTTACCAACTGAGCCTATGAATACTTTAGGGTGTTTGTTAATAAAAACATCCATACAATTATAGATATTATTAGTACTTTTAAAACTTCTAAAAAGTATTTTCAATAATTCGATGTATTTAATATTTGACACAGAAACGACGGGCTTACCTAAAAATTGGAAGGCAGCGGTAACTGATACTGATAATTGGCCACGTTGCGTCCAAATTGCTTGGCAATTTCATGATGCACTTGGTAATGTTATAGAACACGCTAGTTTTTTGGTACAACCAGAGGGTTATAATATTCCTTATGATGCGGAGCAAATTCATGGAATTTCAAATGATTTAGCTCAAGAAAAAGGAACTCTACTACCTGAAGTTTTAGATAAGTTTAATGAGGTATTGTCCAAAGCCAAATTTGTTGTTGGTCAAAATGTAGGTTTTGATGTGAATGTGATGGCTTGTGAATTTCACAGAATTGGATTGGAGACCAAACTTCAAGAAATTCCTGTATTAGATACCTGTACAGAAGTTACAGCTCAGCTTTGTCAATTACCCGGAGGTAGGGGAGGTAGATATAAGTTGCCTACATTAACCGAATTATATCAGTATTTGTTTGGAACTGGTTTTGGAGAAGCTCATAATGCAACTGCCGATGTAGAAGCAACGACTCGATGTTTTTTTGAATTGATTCGCATTGGGAATTTTTTAACGAAAGATCTTCAAGCGGCATCTGATTATTTAGAAGTTTTTAACAAAGCCCATCCTAATTCTATGGAGCTTATTGGTTTAAAGCATTTAAATTTAAAGCAGGAAAGTGGGAAAATTCGAAAGCGAAAAGAAGGGCAAAACAAAGAAGTAAATTTAGATGTTGCTAAAAACTTAGAACGTTTAAAAAATGTTTCCTTTGCACATCTGCACAATCACAGTCAGTATTCAGTACTACAATCTACAACACAAATTACGGAGCTAGTAGCTGCAGCAGCTAAGGGTCATATGCCCGCAGTTGCTTTGACAGATTCGGGAAATATGATGGCCGCTTTTCATTTTGTAAATGCAGTATCCAATCATAATAAAGTCGCTAAAGCAGCAAATGAAGAGGTGATTAAACAAGGAGAAGATTCCTGTCAGACACTTGTAAAACCAATTGTTGGGTGTCAGTTCAACGTTTGTGAAGATCATAGTAATAAAACAAGAAAGGATAATGGTTATCAGATTGTATTTCTTGCTAAAAATAAAAAAGGCTATCACAATTTAGCTAAAATGTCTTCCATCGCTTTTGTAGATGGTTTTTACTATTTGCCTAGGATTGACAAAAAGATTGTTGAAAAATATAAAGAAGACCTTATTGTTCTAACCGGGAATACTTATGGAGAAGTTTCTAATAAAATAATAAATACAGGAGAAAAACAAGCTGAGGAGGCACTTCTTTGGTGGAAAGAACAGTTCGGGAGTGATTTGTATATTGAAATCATGCGCCATGGACAAGAAGATGAAAATCATATTAATAAAGTCTTATTACAATTTTCAAAAAAACATGAAATAGAAATCGTTGCTACGAATAATACTTTTTATTTGAAGAAGGAAGATGCCAATGCACATGACATTTTGTTATGTGTAAAGGATGGTGAAAAGCAAGCGACTCCTATTGGTCACGGTAGAGGCTATCGTTATGGACTGTCAAATTCAGAATATTATTTTAAATCGTCTGATGAGATGAAAGAACTCTTTGTCGATTTGCCAGAAGCCATCATTAATGTAGGAAAAATTATAGATAAAATAAAAGCTTTTGATTTGGCACGTGAGGTTTTATTACCTGCTTTTGATATTGAAGAAAGTTTTACGGATCCTAGAGATATTGAAGATGGCGGCAAGAGAGGTGAGAATAATTTTCTTAAGCATATTAGTTATAAAGGAGCCAAAGAGCGTTATGGTGAAGTTACAGAAAGTATTCAGGAGCGTTTGGATTTTGAATTAGATGTTATTGCAAAGACAGGCTATCCTGGGTATTTTTTAATTGTTGAAGATTTTATTCGTGCAGCCAGAGAAATGGGTGTTTCCGTTGGTCCTGGTCGTGGTTCTGCTGCAGGTTCTGTGGTTGCTTATTGTTTAAAGATTACGAATATAGATCCAATTAAATACGATTTGCTTTTTGAGCGTTTTTTAAATCCTGAACGGGTATCAATGCCAGATATTGACATTGATTTTGATGATGAAGGACGCGGTAAGGTAATCGATTATGTTATTGATAAATACGGGTCTAACCAAGTAGCTCAAATCATTACTTATGGTACGATGGCTGCTAAATCATCTATTCGAGATACAGCAAGAGTACTAGATTTACCTCTATATGATGCCGACCGTATTGCCAAGTTGGTTCCGGGAATGAAATTAAATAAAATTTTCTCGTTAGATGATAAAGAATTAAAAGAAAAACTTCGATCTGAAGAATTGGAACAGGTTGAGGAGTTAAAATCTATAGCAGATGGAAACGGTATCGAGGCTGAAACGATTAAGAAAGCAATTGTTTTAGAGGGTTCTGTAAGAAATACAGGAACCCATGCTTGTGGAGTTATTATTACACCTGATGATATTACAAAATTTGTCCCTGTTGCCTTAGCAAAAGATTCAGATATGTATGTTACCCAATTTGATAATTCGGTTGTTGAAAGTGCGGGTTTATTGAAGATGGATTTTTTGGGTTTAAAGACGTTGACGCTTATTAAACATACGGTTAAAATTGTTAAAGCACGTCATGGGCTAGTACTTGATCCGGAAAAATTCCCTTTAGATGACCTTAAAACTTATGAGTTATTTCAAAGAGGAGAAACCGTTGGTATTTTCCAATATGAATCATTGGGGATGCAGAAATACATGAAGGAATTAAAACCGACAGTATTTGCAGATTTGATTGCGATGAATGCGCTCTATAGACCAGGTCCTATAGAGTATATTCCAAGTTTTATTAATAGAAAACATGGACGCGAGGAAATTGAGTATGATTTGGAGGCTATGGAAGTGTATTTGAAAGAGACCTATGGAATTACAGTTTATCAAGAGCAAGTGATGCTACTTTCTCAAAAACTAGCAGGTTTTACCAAAGGAGAAGCAGATGTCTTGCGTAAGGCTATGGGAAAAAAGCAATTGGCAGTATTAGCTAAAATGAAGCCTAGATTTATTAAGCAAGCCAGTGCCAAAGGTCATTCAGAAAAGAAGTTAGAAAAAATATGGACAGACTGGGAGGCTTTTGCTTCTTACGCTTTTAATAAATCACATTCTACTTGTTATGCTTGGATTGCTTACCAGACAGCTTATTTAAAAGCCCATTACCCTGCTGAATATATGGCTGCTGTCTTGTCAAATAATATGAATGATATTAAGCAAGTTGCCTTTTTTATGGAAGAGTGTAAACGAGCTGGTATTCCAGTTTTGGGACCTGATGTAAATGAATCTTATCTAAAGTTTTCGGTAAATAATCAAGGGGCCATACGATTTGGAATGGGTGCAATTAAAGGCGTGGGTGTTGCAGCAGTAGAAGAAATTATACGAGAACGAAAAGAAAATGGACGTTATCGTTCTATTTTTGGTTTGGTAAAGAGGGTTGACTTAAGACTTTCAGGGAAAAAAGCCATTGAAGGTTTGATTCTTGCAGGAGGATTTGACTCATTCACCCAAACCCATAGGGCACAGTACTACATTACGGATGAAAAGAATCTCACTTTTATAGAGAAGGTGTTAAAGTTTGGTCATAAATATCAAGACAGTCAAAATTCATCACAGGTGTCTTTATTTGGTGAAGCCTCTGAAGTTCAGTTCCCTGAACCTGAAATTCCTGTTTGCGAAAAGTGGGGTACGATGGAGTTATTAGCTAAAGAAAAGGAGGTTACAGGGATGTATATTTCTGCACATCCCTTAGATGATTTTAAGAATGAAATGCGATTTTGCAATGTTAAACTTTCTCATCTTAAAAAAGGTTTACAAAAGTATATTGGTCATAAACTTAGTTTTGGGGTTGTTGTTTCAGGGGTTGAACACCGTGTTTCAAAAATGGGTAAAGGTTGGGCAACTTTTGTAGTGGAAGATTATGAAGACAGTCATGAGTTTAGAATTTTTGGAAATGAATATTTGCAATTCAAACATTTTTTAGTGCCCAATTCTTTTTTATATATAAATCTTGTAGTTCAAAAAGGGTGGGAAAATAAAGAGACAGGTGTTATCAGTGATCCTCGCTTAAAATTCACAAATTTTATGCTATTACACGATGTGATGGATGATAAATGCGAAAAAATTACAATACAGTTAAACAATGAAGACATTACAGCAGCGAACATTGAAAATTTGTATAAACTCTTAAAAGAGTTTCAAATTTCTGCAAAGCAAAGATTGGTTTTTAGCATCAGAGATGAGCGTGAAAAAATTGATATAACCATGCCGAGTAGGGCTATGAAAATCAATGCATCTACTGCATTTTTTGAATGCTTAAACAGAGAAAATATCCGATTTAAGATTAATTAAATTGCTATTTATAATAGCTGCCAAATGTCAGGAATTTATATACATATACCATTTTGTAAACAGGCTTGCCATTATTGCGATTTTCATTTTTCTACGTCTTTAAAATATAAGGAGGCGATGCTGCTAGCTATTCAAGATGAGTTGAAGTTAAGAGCGATATCTTGGCAAGGAGAACAGATTGATAGTATTTACTTTGGAGGAGGGACCCCCAGTTTATTAACGTCTGTTGAACTTCAGAAATTATTAGAAGTCATACAAAAATATTATCCCGTTTCTAAGTTTCCAGAGATTAGTTTAGAAGCGAATCCAGATGATTTGACTGCTGAAAAGATTGTAGCACTTTCTAAAACGCCTATAAATCGTTTGAGTATTGGGATCCAGTCATTTTTTGATGAGGATTTAAAAATGATGAATAGGGCACATTTGGCTTCAGATTCAGAGAATTGTCTATCTGTTGCAAGCCGTTATTTTGACAATATTAGTATTGATTTAATATATGGACTTCCCAGTATGACCATTTCCCGATGGAAACAAAATTTACAAAAAGCATTTGATTTTAATCCGGGTCATATTTCTAGTTATGCCTTGACTGTTGAGAAAAAAACGGCTTTAGATCGTTTTATTAAGAATAAAACGTACCCACCATTAGACGATGCCTTGGCTTTTAAACATTTTGAAGTGTTGGTTTTAGAAGCAGAAAAGCAAGGTTTTATTCATTATGAGATATCTAATTTTGGAAAACCCAATTACTTTTCTAAACACAATACTTCCTATTGGAAAGGAATCAATTATATAGGTGTTGGACCTTCTGCACATTCTTTTAACGGAACACATCGCTCTTGGAATGTCGCAAATAATGCGTTCTATGTAAAGGCTTTGAAAAACAAACAGCTCCCATTAGAATTAGAAGAGTTGAGTGTTTCTGATCGTTACAATGAATACGTGATGATGGGTTTGCGAACAATTTATGGAGTTTCTATGAATCGGGTGCAACTTGATTTTCCATCAAAGTATAGTGATCATTTAAATAAAGAAATACAGCCATTCCTTAAAGATAATAGATTAGAGCTCTGTGAAGGGCTTTTAAAAACAACTAAAAAGGGGAAGTTTTTTGTAGATGGTATTGCTTCTGAATTATTTTATGTAGAAGATTAATACGATCCTTTTTTTATGGGGTGTTCTTATCTCTCATAGAATTTGTGACCTTTTTGTTTTTTTTATCAAAAGACTCATTTTTAAAGAAGAAAAAAGAAAACAACTACTTTGAAATTAGGTAGTATTGTGTATATTTGCACGCATTATTATGTAGCGGGCGTGGTGGAATTGGTAGACACGCTAGACTTAGGATCTAGTGCCGCAAGGTGTGAGAGTTCGAGTCTCTCCGCCCGCACGAATAAAACCCTTGTAAATTAAAATTTTACAGGGGTTTGTTTTTTTCGGGGTACTGAAAAGGGTACTCAACTCGGATTTTTAAGCAGGTTGGTTTTTAAAAGATTTTTACTATAATAGTAGGAATTTATAAATTAATATTTAAATTTGCCTCATATTTTAGACAACAAATGAAAAATGTATTCACATTCAGAAGTTTTTTTTTCTTCTTTTATTTTTATAAAAGAAGTGGGACTTTCTATGTGTTATCAAAATAAATTATAAATAATACAAATTAGCAAGTCTCGAGAAATCGGGACTTTTTTTGTATAGAGAAGTATTTAAAATGAAAATAGCCATCCAAGGAATAAGAGGATCTTATCATCATATCGTTGCTGAGAATTATTTTGGGAAGAATCATGTGCTTTTGGAATGTATGACCTTTGCTGAAATACCAAATTTATTATTAAATAGTGAGGTAGATGCTGCTGTAATGGCTATTGAAAATTCTATTGCTGGGGCTATTTTGCCAAATTATGCATTAATTGACGAAGCCGATTTATCGGTGATAGGAGAGTATTATTTACAGGTACATCACAATTTAATGGCATTAAAAGGCCAGCGGATAGAAGATATTAAAGAAGTTTATTCGCATCCTATGGCATTATTGCAGTGTAGGGCATTTTTTAGAGCCTATCCGCATATACATTTAATAGAAGATACAGATACGGCAGATGTGGCTAAGAGAATTCAAGATCAAAAATTAAAGGGGGTTGGTGCGATTGCTAGTAATCTAGCAGCAGATATATACAATTTAGAAATTATTGCACCTGAAATTCAGACGATTAAAGAAAATCAAACCCGTTTTGTAATTTTAGAAAAAAGAGGTAAAAATTTACTTGAATTTCCAACAAAAGCATCGCTGAAATTTGTGTTGCAAGATCATAGTGGTTCTTTAGGTGAAGTGTTGATGGAATTGGCAAAACATCAGGTTAATTTGTCTAAAATACAATCTTTGCCAATTATTGATAAACCATGGGAATACGCCTTTTTTGCAGATTTAATTTTTGAAGATTATCAAGAGTATAAAAATGCTTTAAAAGACATTACAGCAAAAGTATCTAGTTGTAAAATTTTAGGAGAGTATAAAAAAAATAAAAGGAATGATTTTAAAAGCAAGGCGATTAAATGAGGTGAAGGAATACTATTTCTCAAAGAAATTAAGAGAAGTAGGGCATTTAATTGCTTCAGGAAGACCTATTATTAGCTTGGGTATCGGAAGTCCAGATCTAGATCCGCCTAAAGAGGTGTTAGAAGCGATTACAACCTCTTTAGATGAACCGATGGCACATGCTTATAAAAGTTATCAAGGAATTCCAGAATTACGGAAAGCCATGGCTGGTTTTTATAAATCACATTTTGGTGTAGAATTGAATCCTACCGATGAAATTTTACCCTTGATGGGTTCTAAAGAAGGAATCATGCATATTTCTATGGCTTTTTTAAATGAAGGAGATCAGGTATTGATACCTAATCCAGGTTATCCAACTTATAGTTCTGTTACCAAGTTACTTGGGGCCAAAGCTTTGTACTATGATTTAAAAGCTACTAATGGTTGGTTCCCAGATTATGCTTCGATTGAAAAAAATGATTTGTCGAAGGTGAAAATTATGTGGATTAATTATCCACATATGCCTACTGGAACCAAGTCGACAGACCGTTTGTTTAAAGGTTTGATCGCGTTTGCAAAAAAGCATCAAATTTTAGTGGTTAATGACAATCCATATAGTTTTATTTTAAATGATGTGCCTAAGAGTATTTTACAGTATAAAGGTGCTAAGGAGGTGGCTTTGGAGTTGAATTCACTAAGTAAGTCATTTAATATGGCGGGTTGGAGAGTGGGTATGGTATTGGGTGCTCAAAAATATTTATCAGAAATACTGAAGGTAAAAAGTAATATGGATTCTGGAATGTTTTATGGAATTCAGAAAGGAGCGATTAAAGCACTTGAAATGTCAAGTGATTGGTTTAAGGATCTTGACAAGGTCTATACAAAAAGACGTTTGTTGATATGGAAAATATTAGATACTTTACATTGTATTTATGATAGGGAAGCTGTAGGAATGTTTGTATGGGCAAAATTACCAGAAGGTATGTTATCCGAGCAAATGACAGATAAAATGTTATATGAAAAAGATGTGTTTTTAGCACCTGGAACCGTTTTTGGTTCAAATGGAGAAGGCTATATTCGTTTGTCTTTGTGTGTAGAAGAATCGAAGCTGGAAGAAGTATTGTCTAGAATTAAATAAGGGGTTTATGTTATTTATGAAAAATAAACAACTCGAAGTAAAAAAGTAAAGATGGGAAATAAAGTTGTAGTTATTGGTCTTGGTTTAATAGGTGGTTCTTTAGCTCTGGAGTTCAAAAGACATTTTAATTCGATGATTATTGGAGTAGATTCTAATCAAGAAAATGCGAAAAAAGCTTTAGAGATAGGTCTTATTGATAAAATAGGTGATTTCTCAATGGTTAAAACTGCTGATATCGTAGTTTTAGCAACTCCTGTAAATTACCTACCACAACTAGCTTTAGAGGTTTTAGATACAATAAAAGATGATGCATTGGTCTTTGATGTAGGTTCTATAAAAGAAAACATTTGTAAAAAAGTTGTAAAGCATTCAAAAAGAGTTAATTTTGTCGCCGTTCATCCTATTGCAGGAACTGAATTTTCTGGACCAGAAGCAGCGGTTTATGATTTGTTTGATGGAAAGGTAAATATTATCTGCGATAGTGGGTTGAGTAGTAAAGAGGCAATTGATAAAACGTTAGATGTTTTTAAGGTTTTAAAAATGCGAACTATTTTTATGAATAGTTCAGAACATGACAAGCATATTGCGTATGTTTCACACTTGTCTCATGTAAGTTCTTTTATGTTAGGAAAAACAGTTTTATCCATTGAAAAGTCAGCAGAAAATATTTTTGATATGGCAGGCAGTGGTTTTGAGTCTACAGTGCGTTTGGCTAAGAGTTCGCCTGAAATGTGGTCCCCAATATTTGTTGAGAATAAAAAAAATATTCTCAGGTCTTTAGATGAATACATTAAAAACCTATCTGTATTTAGGGAACTGATTGAAAATGAAGCTAAGGAAGAGTTGCAAAATTCGATGGCTAAAATTAATGATATAAGAGATATATTAAACGGAATAAAGAAATAAATTAAATAAGTCGCATAATAATTATAACAATGGAAAACACAAAAGAATTCAGAACTTGGTTAGACGATATGCAACTAGACCATCCTTTGGTTATTGCAGGACCATGTAGTGCAGAAACAGAAGAGCAAGTATTAAAAATTGCTCATGAATTAAAAAATACCGATGCAACTGTTTTTAGGGCAGGTGTTTGGAAACCTAGAACAAGACCAGGAGGTTTTGAAGGAATTGGTGCTATTGCTTTGCCTTGGCTACAAAGAGTAAAGAAGGAGACAGGAATGTTGATTGCTGTTGAAGTAGCAAATTTAGCACACGTAAAATTAGCTTTAGCAGCTGATATAGATATTTTATGGTTGGGGGCAAGGACTACAGTAAATCCTTTTGCCGTACAAGAAATTGCGGATGCCTTAAATGGAACTGATAAAATCGTTCTGGTTAAAAATCCAATTAATCCAGATTTAGCACTCTGGTTAGGTGGTGTTGAGCGTTTGCATACCGCAAATATTAAGAAATTGGGTGTAATTCACAGAGGGTTTTCATCTTATAAGAAAACAAAATACAGAAATGTACCTCAATGGCAGTTGCCTATTGCATTAAAGCAAAAATTCCCAGATTTACCAATTATTAATGATCCTTCACATATTTGTGGAAATAGGACAGGAATTCAAGAAATTTCTCAAATTGCTTTGGATTTAAATTTTGAAGGACTGATGATTGAAACTCATATAACACCAGATGAGGCATGGTCTGATGCTGCGCAACAAATTACTCCAGCTCGTTTGGTTGAAATCATGGAAGATTTAAAAGTGAGAGAGCCTAAAGCTGAGGGAGAAACGCTGGACCAATTAACAGGGTTAAGAGCTGAGATTGATGTTATTGACAATCATATTTTAGATACCTTGTCTGAAAGAATGAAAGTAGTTGATCAAATAGGAGTCATTAAAAAATCTGAGAACATTTCTATTTTACAAGATGATAGGTGGGCCGCTATTTTAGCCTCTGTAAAGAAAGAAGGAGTTGTAAGAGGCTTAAGTGAAGCGTTTGTTGAGTCTGTCTTTAAGTCAATTCATCAAGAGTCGATTAACCACCAAAAGACAATTGTCAATGAAAAATAAGTTTCTAGATCTTTTGTTTTAGCACATAAGAATACCACAAATTTCTCTTGTCTATGAGATTTGTGGTATTTTTGTTTCTAAGTAATAAGCTTTTTAATTTATGAACGGACTTGTTGTAAAATCTACTGGAAGTTGGTATCTCGTAAGAACTGCAGATGCGCAGATTTATAAATGTAGGATCCGTGGGAAATTTCGAATAGAAGAAATTAAAAGTACTAACCCAGTAGCTGTAGGAGACATAGTTGATTTTGATTTAGAAATTAAAAAAGAAACCGGGGTTATTACAAAGATTTATGAGCGCAAAAATTATATTGTACGTAAATCTGTTAATTTATCCAAGCAAACACATATTCTCGCTTCAAATGTCGACCGTGCTTTTTTGTTAGTTACTATAAATAATCCACCAACTTTTACGAGTTTTATAGATCGGTTTTTAGTTTCGGCAGAAGTTTATCATATTCCGGTTACCATTCTTTTTAACAAAATAGATTCGTTTAATAAAAAATTAAAAGTTTTTAAAGATGAATTAAAAGAAATATACACCCGTATAGGTTATCAATGCATAGATATTTCGGCAAAAAAAGGCGATAATATTTCTATTGTTAAAACCTTGATGAAAGGTAAGGTATCTGTTTTTTCTGGACATTCAGGAGTTGGTAAGTCTACTTTAATCAACGCGATTGAACCTGGTTTAGATCTAAAAACATTAGAAATTTCAGAACAACATCAACAAGGTCAGCACAGTACTACTTTTGCAGAAATGTATTCCTTAAGTTTTGGGGGTTATATTATAGATACTCCAGGAATTAAAGGGTTTGGAATTGTCAATGTTGAAAAAGAAGAAATTGACGGGTATTTTCCTGAGTTTTATAAATTGAAGCAGGCCTGTAAATTTAATAATTGTATGCATATAGAGGAGCCTGGTTGTGCTATAAAATCTGCCTTGAAAGATCATACGATTGCCCCTTCGCGTTATTCTAGTTACTTGCAAATTGTCAATGGAGAAGAGGCGTATTTTAGGAAGGATATTTATGATTTTTAAAAGATAATGATGAGTGTAAAATTACCAGATTTAAAAAATAGGATCATTTTAGGTTTTATTTTTGTTTTTTCTTCAGTACATGCTCAGGAATATTCGGTAGAAAAAATACCGAATCGATTTTTACTGTCTTGGGAGTCTGTTTCTATGGTAGGGGAGCCTGACCTAGGTTTTATAGGGATGGGTTATGACTTGTTTAAACTCTCAAAAAAACACACAAAACTTTATTTTGGTCTTCGCAGTTATTCTGCTGTAAAAGGGATTCGACCTGGTTTGATTACGTTAGGAATGGCTTCTGGTTGGCGGACGGAGATTTTCAAAAAAAACACCTACCTTGATTTTGGAGGGTTTATAGGTGCAGGAGGTGGAGGAGGTGCTGCTGATGGAGGAGGACTTATTTTACGACCACATATTACCTTGGAAAAAGAGTTAAATCAAGTCATATTTCGTTTAGGGGTTTCTCAAATTAATTTTCCTTCAGGAGAAATAAGAGGAAGTCAAATTAATTTTGGAATAGCGCTTAGGGGAGCAAATTATTTAAAAATAGAAGATACAAACGCCTTGTTATTATCAGATAAAATTATAAAAACAAATAAACTAAGAGTCGCCTTAGCTGGAACCCAATATGCTTATTTTGGAAAAGGCTCTGTTTCTAGTAGCTTAGCTGCTGAAAAAAGAAAAGCGAGTTTGATGGGGATTCAAATAGAGAGAGATATTGGTTCTAAATTGTATGGAGTTTTAAAATTAAATGGTGCTTTTAAAGGAGGGATTGATGGTTATATGTCTATTTTATTTGGGTTAGGAAAACGTTTTCCTTTAATTACAAATAAATTGCACATGGAAGGAAGTTTTTTGTTTGGTCCAAGTGGTGGTGGTGGTATTGAATCTGGTGGAGGGGCTATTACTCAGGTAGAAATGGGAATAAAATTAGATCTTCCTAATAATTATGATGTTAAATTGATGGCAGGAAAAACAAAGGCACTTTCTGGACCTTTTCGAGTAAATCACTTTGAAATGAGTTTAGGAAAATCATTTGAGAAATTATTTCCGGATAATTTAGATATAAAACAAAATAAGTTTAATGTTCACTCTAGTAATTTTAATGAAAACCACCTTGCTTTTAGTGTCTTTAACAGAACTTATTTACCTCCTAATAGACTCAGAAAAGATGGTGATGTATACCAATCTTATTTTAATTTATTAGGGTTTGAAATTAACAAATACCTTACAAAAAGCATTAGCATTAGTGGAGGTACTGTTTGGGCCTATCAAGGAGATTATGGAGCCTACGCAGAAGGTTTGTTAGGATTGACCTATTACCACACGATTTCAAAAAATTGTAAGCTCACTTTCAGAGGAATGTTTGGTGCTGGAGGAGGAGGCGATATAGATTTGGGTAGTGGTTTGTTATTTCAATATAGTGTTGGATTTGAAAAGAAATTGAATCAACAGTGGGATTTTTATATTCAGGGAGGAAAAACCCAGCCCATCAAAGGGAATTTTACTCCATTTAGTATTGATTCGGGGTTTAAATTTCATATTTATCAACTTTTAAAAAAATCTTAAACAAGTAGTGTTGACTATTTTGTAAGCCACTTTTTAAATGATTTTTTTTCTGTTAAAGCTGTGGAAAGATTACTCAATCAAAAGTCACGATATGGCTATTTAAAGTTAGGAATTTTAAATTTTAAAGGAGCCAAAGAAAATTATATTTTTAGATAAAGACTTACAGAATATCTATGTTGGTTTTTGTTGTTTTAAGAGAATATATTTTCCTATTTTTACTTTTCTAGATTGATTTTATAAAATAGCAGCCAATGAAGCCCACGATTCGAGGAATCATAGAAGATTTAAGGCTAAAGTTACATCAGTATAACTACGAGTATTATGTTTTGGATAATGCGAGTATATCTGATTTTGAATTTGATCAACTTTTAAAAAAATTACAAGTATTAGAGGAAGAAAATCCTGAATTTTATGATAGGAATTCCCCTACGCAAAGGGTGGGAGGTACTATTAGTAAGAATTTTGAAACAGTTCGTCATAAAAATAGAATGTATTCTTTAGATAATTCTTATTCTGAGGAAGATTTGTTAGATTGGGAAAAACGAATTAAAAAAATTGTTGAAGGTCCTATAAGTTATACTTGTGAGCTAAAATACGACGGGGTTTCTATTAGTATAATTTATAAAGATGGAGCATTGTTACGTGCTGTAACTCGTGGAGATGGTTTTCAGGGAGATGATGTTACTACAAATGTAAAAACCATTAAAAGTTTGCCATTAAAATTACAAGACACGTTTTTAGATTCTTTTGAAATAAGAGGGGAAATTATATTGCCTTTAGAAGGTTTTCATCAGATAAATAAAGAACGAATAGCTGCAGGAGAAGAAGTTTTTGCGAATCCTAGAAATACAGCCAGTGGAAGCTTGAAGTTACAAGACAGTTCAGAGGTGGCTAAGCGTCCTTTGGATTGTTTGTTATATCAAGTGGTAACAGATTCTCCAAATTATAGTTCGCATGCTTCTCTATTGGTTGCAGCTAGGAAACTAGGTTTTAAGGTTTCCAAAACAATGGAAGTTGCGAAAAACATGGAGGAAGTTATAGATTTTGTACATAAATGGGATCAAAAGCGACATGAATTGCCGTACGAAACAGATGGTGTCGTTATTAAAGTAAATTCGTTACAACAACAAGAGGAGTTAGATTATACTGCAAAATCCCCTAGATGGGCGATTGCGTATAAATTTAAGGCAGCTCAGCAAAGTACAATTTTAAATGAAATTACCTATCAAGTAGGAAGAACAGGGGCCATTACGCCTGTTGCAAATTTAACACCCATTTTATTAGGAGGAACAATTGTAAAGAGGGCTTCTCTACATAATTTGGACCAAATTTTAAAGCTAGATGTTCGTATAGGAGATACCGTATGTGTAGAAAAAGGAGGAGAAATTATTCCTAAAATTGTAGGGGTAGATTTTGTCAAGAGGCCAGAAAACACCTCTATAATTCAATATGCCTCCCACTGCCCTGAATGTCAGGCTCTTTTGTTTAGAAATGATGGAGATGCCAAGCATTATTGTCCAAATGAATTCGGGTGTCCTCCACAAATTACAGGAAGAATACAGCATTTTATCAGTAGAAAAGCTATGAATATAGAGGGTTTGGGAGGAGAGACAGTTGATTTATTACGTAAAGAAGGATTGGTTCAAAATTATGCAGATTTGTATGATTTGAGTGCTACTCAACTTATGCCTTTAGAAAGAATGGCTGAAAAGTCAGCTCATAATGTAATAAGAGCTATTGAAAAGTCTAAAGAAATTCGTTTTGAAAAGGTTTTGTTTGCTTTAGGGATTCGATTTGTAGGAGAAACAGTTGCTAAAAAATTAGCAAAGCATTTTAAAAACATTGATGGCTTACTACAAGCTTCCTTTGACGATTTAGTTGCTGTAGATGAAATAGGTATTAAAATTGCAGATAGTGTCATTGATTTTTCAAACAATCTTTTAAATAGGCAGCTAATAGAGCGAATGAGAAATTATGGCATTCAATTTAGTATGTATGAGTCTGAACTTAAAAATCAATCAGATATTTTAAAAGGAAAGACTTTTGTGGTTTCAGGAGTTTTTGAAAATATGAGTCGAAATCAATTAAAAAAAGTAATTGAAGAAAACGGTGGAAAAGTTTCTAGTTCTATTTCTAAAAAAACAACATACATTATAGCTGGAGCAAATATAGGACCCAGTAAGTATGAAAAAGCGGTAAAACTTTCTATCCCGATTGTTTCTGAAAATGATTTTATTCAGATGCTAGTCGATTAATCTCTTTTTCTTTTTGTCTAAAAGATATTCGTCAATACAATCAAATACAAACTGTTTTAGCGTGTTTTCCACAGGCTTATTTTTGTTAATCATTGATTGTTGCTCTGTTTCTGTCAAAAGCATCTCTCCTTTGTCATAAATTACCCAATCCATATTTAAATCTGGAAATTGTTCTTTAATGGTTTTCATTTTGTCTACTCCGAGGTCTTTTCCTGCTCTAAGAATGCCTTCTGAAAGACCTGTTTTTAGGGAGAATTTTCTTTGACTTGTTTCTTTGTAGGCTAGGTAAGCAATTATTTTTTCTTTAGAAGTCATTTTTTAACTATAATAATTTGGTTATTTCGTATAATTATGTTTAATTCGTTGTTGAATTTGTAATTCGGGGGAACTAAGATAGGTTATACAATTGTTATACAATAGTTACAAATATATAATCTTTAAATTAAATATCTTTAAATTAGATGATAAAAAAGGAAGAAAGACTAGAGCTTAAGAAATACTTAAGTTCAAATTATGTCAAAGAGGTGAGTTTTTTGCTAAAGAAAGGGAAGATTTATAATAGAAATGGAGGAACTTATTCTGATTCAATGGTTCGAAGGGTCTTTAATGGGTATACTGAGAATTTAAAGATAGAAAAGGTGATTTTAGAAGTGTATCAGATTAGAAAGAAAAAGAGAGAACAAGAGGTCAGAAATAAGAGAAGAATTTTAGGTTTAGAATGACCAGTTTTTGTCGATTTTGGTAACTGACTAGAATGTTGCTACGATGTGGAGGGCTGCCGTATTTTTTGAGATTTGCGGAATTATTTTTTTCTCAATTTTTCTTTTTCTGAGTGATTTGTCAAGAGAATTCTCCTTCTTTTCGTGCTGTTTTCTGCTGTTTGTAACTACTGCTTTTCCAATAATTGTTCCAATTAAACCTCCTGCAACTAAGTCAGATACCCAGTGGTCGTGTCCCTTTATGTTTGACATAAATACAGCAGTTATAAAGCTATACGGAATCCAGTAATTGTCGTACTCCATCTGTATTACTTTGGCTACTGCAAAAAAAGCTGTAGCGTGTAGTGAAGGAAATCCGCTTCCTTTACTTCCGGTTGGTTTTTGAGCTCCAAATTCAACAGGGTGGAAGTAACCAAACTCCCAATTGTTTCTTGTATGGTAGTCCATTTCTATCGGTAGATCGTCATTGATGTTTCTGTGCGGTCTGTTTCTGGCAAATAGTGTTTTTAATGTAATATGCGAAATTACATATGAGTACATCAATGATTTAAAAGCATTCCCCGCTGCAATTTGCCCCCGTTTGTTGTTTGTAATAATAGATCCAGCATATAGACCTATTAAAGGATAGCTGATATAGGCATCTTCTCCACTTAACCATGGTAAACGATTATTATTAATACCAATACTAGGAAGTTGATAGTCTATGGCAGGCTCTATATGATCGTGTAAAAAACCAGTTGTATATTTATCGATACAGACTAAACCAAGAATACTACCTGCCCATGTAGCTGTTTTTTTCCAGTCATTTGAGATAATTTGTCCCATTTCGGAAAAATCACTAGGAATACTAAGAATGTTGTTCTTGATTACTTTTGTGGCTACTCTAAAACGATTTTCAGATGGTTTTTTTAATAAAAGACTGTCTTGTTGGGCATAAGTGTTGATAGAAAAGATAAGGATGTTTAGTAATATGATTTTTTTCATAGAAAATATAATTTCTTTTATAATTGTAAAACTAATGATTTTTATGGATTTATTAAATAATTTTAAGATACTATTTATAAGGCTCACAAACTGAAATGTTACTTCTTAAAAGTTGAAATTTTAAAATAAATAGGTTTGCTATAAATATTTTTTTATATTTGATAAGTGAAAAGGATAAAAAATTGCTAGTTATCTTCTTGTTTTTTTAATAATTTTTACCCTTACGGGTTTATATTTTACAAGCAATTTATTTGTTTAAAGGTCTGATTTATAAAAATCACAAAAACAAAAACATTATAAAGGTGCAGATCTTTTAGTTGTAGACCATTAAAACCAAAATTAATAATGAAAAAGTTAAATTTATTAATCGGACTTTTAGTAGGATTATTTTTTGTCTCTTGTTCTTGTGGTTGTGATGAAAATGAAGAACATTTTGTTGAAACAGAACAAAAGATAATTAATGAAGAGGGGACATTAGAATAAGATGCCTTTGATGATGGTAATTATCCGATTTTACAAAAAAGTTATAATAATAATGTATTAGCAAGTGCTTTGCACTTACCTGAGTCTCGAAGCTTTTGCTGCATATATTATGGAGGGAAAAATGAATACATTTTAATAGTCGACAACCTTTATTAAGCAATCAGCAGCCATACCAGTAATTACCAATCAGCCGAAGGCTGAAACCTAACCCTCTATAAAAACTCACAAAATCAAGGAAGCGGCGTGGGATAAACAGGATTGGCTTCGCCCTTCCTATAACGCTCCGCTTTGAAAACAAAAAAATCCGCAAAATAAAAAAGCAAGCTTTATATCTTGCTTGCTTTTTTTGTTTATTCGTGACCGCGATAGGATTCAAACCTATAACCTTCTGAGCCGTAATCAGATGCGCTATTCAGTTGCGCCACGCGGCCTTTTTAGGGTTGCAAATATAGTTATATAATATGAATATGGAAATAAATTCCTTAAAAAGTGGGCTTATTTTCTAGGCTTTTAGTGCTCTTAAAACCCCACTTGCTTCTTCGTAATCACTTTCAAAAATAAAGAGTTCTACATTGTCGCTTAAAGCCCCAAAGCCAGCTGCTTTAGCTGATTCATTGTGGTTTTTTACAAGAAAAGGAATTTCAGCGTCTTGAAGGTCTAATTGTAATCTTTGAATCTCAATAAAGGAACCCGTATAAAGTAAGATATGTAAAGATTGATTGCTCATCGGCGATCTTTAAAAGTTTTATAAAGCATTTTTAGTAATAAAAGTTCTCCAGGCAATAATAGCAAATTGCACTTTGTTGGCTTTACCAAGATCTAATCGTTTTTTTGTAAATGAAGGGAAAATGAATTTGTTACATTCTGCCATTAGCTTAAAGAGTTGTTTTTCCATATCTAAAAGATTAAATAAATAGGTACTCTAAACATACAAAATTTTAAAATAGGAATCCACTTTTTTGATAGATATCTAGAAACATCTGTATATATTTGTGCTTTAATTAAAACTATAATATGAATTTGATGTGGATTGCCCTTGGTTTGGGGCTACTTATTTTGGGAGGAAATTATCTTTTAAAAGCAGCCGTATCTTTTTCGTTACGGCTTCAAATTCCAAAGATTGTTATTGGTATGACAGTGGTTTCTTTTGCTACCTCAGCTCCTGAACTCATCGTATCTGTGCAGTCAGCTTTACAAGGTCATGCCGATTTGGCTCTGGGTAATGTGGTAGGCTCTAATATTGCTAACATCGGTTTGGTTTTGGGAATTACCGTATTGTTATCTTCTATTCGTATTAAAAGAACATTTTATACGACTGACTGGTCCTTTATGATGTTTTCGTCTATATTGTTATATGTTTTTATTGCTTTTGATCAAGTGTTGCAAGCTTACGAAGGAATGATATTTGTTTTGTTGCTGATCGGGTTTTTAATATATCTGTTCAAATTTCACAAATTAGCTGTTTTAGAAGAAGTCAGTACGGATTCAAATATTTTATCGCGATTTAAAACCCTATTGTTTTTTACCTTAGGAGGTGTTTTTTTATGGGCCGGATCAGAATTGTTAATTTATGGCGCCGTTGGCACTGCACATTATTTTGGGGTGAGCAAACGTATTATTGCTCTTTCAATTGTTTCAATAGCGACGAGTATTCCAGAACTTTCTGCATCAGTTATTTCGGTTTTAAAAGATGAAAAAGGAATTTCTATAGGAAATTTAATAGGGTCCAATATCTTTAACATACTTGCTGTTTTAGGAATTACCTCAATCATAACTCCTGTTGAGGTGGTAGATGCTAAATTGATAGTAAGTGACTTGTATTGGATGCTCGGTTTTGCCTTTTTGATGTTACCTTTATGTCTGCTTTTTTCCAGAGATAAGCTGGGTAAGTTTGAAGGAGTACTGTTACTTGTTTTATACAGTTGTTTTATATATAGTATTATTTATTAAGCTGTTTTTCTTCATAAAAAAACGCCCGAAATAATTCGAGCGTTTTTTAATAAAATAAGTGTGCTTTTTATTTGTATTTTTCAGCAACAGGCTTTACTGTTTTGATAATTCTAGCAGCGATTTTATAAGGATCACCATTTGAAGATGGACGACGGTCCTCTAACCATCCTTTCCAGCCTTTTTCAACTGTAATAATAGGGATACGAATAGAAGCTCCACGGTCAGATACTCCATAAGAGAAATCAGTAATGGCAGCTGTTTCGTGTTCTCCAGTCAAACGTTGGTCGTTGTCAGCACCGTATACATCGATGTGCTCTTTTACAACTGGACGGAAAGCCTCACAGATTGCCTCATAGGTTTCTTTATTACCACATTCTCTCAATACAGAGTTAGAGAAGTTTGCGTGCATTCCAGATCCATTCCAGTCAGTATTACCTAATGGTTTTGGATGCCAAACAACCTGTAAGCCATATTGCTCACCAATTCTTTCTAATAAATATCTAGAGATCCACATTTCGTCACCAGCTTGTTTTGCACCTTTTGCAAAACATTGGAATTCCCATTGTCCTGCAGCTACCTCACCATTGATACCTTCTACATTGATGCCAGCATCAATTAAAACGTCTAAGTGTTCTTCAACCATTTCTCTTGCAAAGGCATTTTTAGCCCCTACAGAACAGTAAAATTGTCCTTGTGGTGTTTGGTCCTTAGGAAAACCGATAGGTAGGTTGGTGTCAACATCGTATAAGAAATACTCTTGTTCAAATCCAAACCAGAAATCGTTGTCATCATCTTTAATCGTTGCTCTACCATTTGTTTCATGAGGAGTTCCATCTGCATTTAAAACCTCCGTCATTACTAAATATCCGTTTTTTCTTTGAGGATCAGGAAATATAGCAACTGGTTTTAATAAACAGTCAGAGTTGTTTCCCTCAGCCTGATTTGTTGAACTTCCGTCAAAAGACCACATCTCGCAATCTTCTAATTTTCCACTAAAATTCTCTTCAATTTTAGTTTTACCTCTCAAACTAGCAGTTGGCTTTGTTCCGTCTAACCAAATGTATTCTAATTTAGATTTACTCATAATAATATTAATTTTATTGGTTTTTTACTAAATAATTCGACAAATATAATATTATTTTTAACAACAGCCTCTAAAAAATACGTAATAATACGTAGTAAATGTTTTTTTTATAGAGTTTGTTAAATTAAAAATAGATGAAGTGTTTTAAATTTTTGAGTTTTGACATGAAATTCATTTCAAATAAGTAACTTTGCGAGATTCAAATTTCAATTTTAATATGAGCTCAGAGATAAGCAAACGATATAGTCAGCGCGGGGTATCTGCTTCTAAGGAAGAAGTTCATAACGCTATAAAAAACGTAGATAAAGGTTTGTTTCCTCAAGCATTTTGTAAAATTGTACCCGACTATTTAACCAACGATAAAGATTATTGTTTAGTCATGCATGCTGATGGTGCTGGAACGAAGTCGTCTTTGGCATATATGTATTGGAAAGAAACGGGTGATTTATCTGTGTGGAAGGGCATTGCTCAAGATGCCTTGATTATGAATATTGATGATTTGCTTTGCGTAGGAGTAACTGACAAAATTATGTTGTCTTCTACTATAGGAAGAAATAAAAATCTGATTCCAGGAGAAGTACTTTCTGCGATTATTAATGGTACAGAGGAATTGTTGGAAGACCTGAATAAATTTGGGGTAGAAATTCATTCAACAGGAGGTGAAACAGCTGATGTTGGTGATTTGGTTCGTACGATCATTGTAGATTCTACAGTAACAGCGCGTATAAAACGATCAGAGGTTATCAATAATGCCAATATCGTTGCAGGTGATGTGATTGTTGGTTTGGAATCTTTCGGACAAGCAAGCTATGAAAAAACGTATAACGGTGGAATGGGGAGTAATGGTTTAACCTCTGCACGCCACGACGTTTTTGAGAAGTATTTGTCTAAAAAATATCCTGAGAGTTTTGATGCTTTAGTGCCAGAATCTTTGGTTTATTCAGGGAATGTAAAATTGACGGATTCCGTTGAAAACTCACCTTTAGATGCGGGTAAATTGGTCTTGTCTCCTACCAGAACCTATGCGCCAATTATTAAAGAGATCCTCTCTAAATACAGTCCTCAACAAATTCACGGCATGGTACATTGTAGTGGAGGAGCTCAAACAAAAATATTGCATTTTGTCAATAATCTTCACATTGTTAAAGACAATCTTTTTGAACTACCTCCCTTGTTTAAATTGATACAAGCGCAATCAGGAACAGATTGGAAAGAGATGTATCAAGTCTTTAATATGGGGCACCGTATGGAGATTTATCTACCTGCAGAAATTGCAGCAGATGTCATTGCGATCTCTAAAAGTTTTAATGTAAACGCACAAATTATTGGACGCGTGAAAGCTTCCAAAAGCAAAAATCTGACCATTTCTGGTCCTTACGGAACCTTTGAATATTAGCTTGAGTATTCGTTCGTTTTAAAAAGAACAACCCGCCGTTTTATTTCGAGTTTTTTGTTGTTAAAAGAATTCGATAAATAGTGTAAATTTACCCTTGAGAAATTAAAGATATGTTAGATAAGATTAAAATTGTAAAACAACGTTATGATGAGGTTTCTGACCTGATTATACAACCTGATATTATTACAGATCAAAAACGTTATATAAAGTTAAATAAAGAGTATAAAGACTTGGGGCGAGTGGTAGAAAAAGCTGATTTGTATTTGTCCTTACAGGCCAATATAAAAGAAGCGAAAGAAATTATTGCTGACGGGTCTGATCTAGAAATGGTTGAAATGGCCAAGATGGAAATGGAAGAAGCTCAAGATCAACTTCCAAAATTAGAGGAGGAGATTAAACATCTATTGATTCCAAAAGATCCAGAAGATGCCAAAAATGTGATTGTAGAAATCAGGGCCGGAACGGGTGGAGATGAGGCGAGTATTTTTGCAGGAGATTTATATAGGATGTATACCAAATACTGTTCTGATAAAAATTGGAAAACGGAAGTAGAAGACCTTAGTGAAGGAACTTCAGGAGGTTTTAAAGAAATTATCTTTAGTGTATCGGGAGTTGATGTATATGGTGACATGAAATTTGAATCTGGGGTGCATCGGGTTCAACGAGTTCCTCAAACAGAAACGCAGGGTCGGGTTCATACTTCTGCCGCTACGGTCATGGTACTGCCAGAAGCTGAAGAGTTTGATATTGAGATGAAACAAAGTGATATACGAGTCGATTATTTCTGTTCTTCAGGGCCAGGTGGGCAGTCAGTAAACACCACTTATTCTGCCGTTCGATTAACACACATTCCTTCGGGTTTAGTGGCCCAGTGTCAAGATCAAAAATCACAACATAAAAACAAAGACAAGGCGATGAAAGTATTGCGTTCTCGTTTGTATGAACAAGAACTTGAAAAGAAATTAGCGGCAGATTCTGCTAAGAGAAATTCTTTGGTGGCGAGTGGTGATCGTTCCGCAAAAATCAGAACGTATAATTATCCACAGGGCCGTGTAACAGAACACAGAATCGGGCTTACGCTCTACGATTTATCAAAGGTGATCAATGGTGATATTCACAAAATTATTGAGGAACTAAAATTGGCTGAAAATACAGAAAAGTTAAAGGAACTGGGTGAGGTTCTTTAGCGGTTTTTTAAAGTATTTTATTTAGCTATATTCACGTTTAATTTGTTCTTTTAAATGGGCGATTTTGTCGCGAAGTTCTGCGGCAAGTAAAAAGTCTAGGTCTTTTGCAGCATTTTCCATCTCTTTTCTCTTTTGCTGGATTCTTTTTTCAATTTCAGGCCTTGTTAAGTAGGTTAAGTCTTTTTCTGCAACCCTATTCTCAAGTACATTTTCGTAAGAAGTTCTTTGATTTTGAATTAAATCGTTTTCTACTTTCTTTTTGATCTGTGTAGGGGTAATCTTGTTTTTGATATTGTATGCCATTTGTTTTTCCCGTCTTCGAGTAGTTTCGGTAATGGTGGCTTCTATACTTTTGGTTATTTTATCGGCGTACATAATCGCTTTGCCATTGATATTTCTGGCGGCTCTTCCTACGGTTTGTGTTAGAGAACGATGTGAACGTAAAAAACCTTCTTTATCGGCATCTATAATCGCTACTAAAGACACTTCTGGCAGATCCAAACCTTCTCTGAGTAGGTTGACGCCAATTAATACATCAAAGTGCCCTTTTCGTAAATCTTGTAAAATTTCTACCCGTTCTAAGGTGTCAATATCTGAATGGATATAACGACAACGAATTTTAATTTTAATAAAGAATTTTGCCAATTCTTCTGCCATTCTTTTGGTAAGTGTGGTTACTAAAATACGTTCGTCTAATTCAACACGTTGTCTGATTTCTTCAGTTAAGTCATCAATTTGGTGTAAGCTGGGACGTACCTCTATAATTGGGTCTAATAATCCTGTAGGGCGTATGACCTGTTCTACAAACAAGCCTTCTGTATTTTTGAGTTCATAGTCTGCAGGGGTAGCACTTACGTAAAGCACCTGATTTTGTACGGCTTCAAATTCCTCAAATTTTAAAGGGCGGTTGTCCATAGCTGCAGGTAGTCGAAAGCCAAATTCGACCAGGTTTTCTTTTCGGGAGCGGTCCCCTCCGTACATAGCATGTGTCTGAGGAATGGTTACATGACTTTCATCGATTACCATTAAATAGTCATCGTCAAAATAGTCTAAGAGGCAAAAAGGACGGGTACCAGGGGCCCTCCCATCTAAGTAGCGCGCATAGTTTTCAATGCCACTGCAGTAGCCTAACTCACGAATCATTTCTAAATCAAATTCTGTGCGTTCTTTAAGGCGTTTGGCTTCTAAATGTTTTCCAATTTCTTTAAAATAAGCTACTTGTTTTACCATATCTTCTTGAATTTGATGAATGGCATTTTGTAAAATATCAGGTGAGGTGACAAATAAGTTTGCTGGGTAAATACTCAATTTTTCAAAAGATTCTACAACACAGTTGTTTTCTAAATCAAACGATTCAATTTCTTCAATTTCATCTCCAAAAAAATGTACTTTATACGCGTGTTCACCGTAGGAAGGATAAATGGTAATCGTATCTCCTTTTACTTTAAAGGTGCCACTTTTGATCTCCGTTTCCGTTCTAGAGTACAAACTCGTTACCAAAGCGTGTAAAAATTTTGTTCTGGAGATAACCTGGTCCTTTTTGATATGGATCACGTTCTTCTGAAATTCTACAGGGTTTCCGATGCCGTATAAACAAGAAACGGAGGCAACAACCAATACGTCTCTTCTTCCTGATAATAGGGCAGAGGAGGTGCGTATTCTGAGCCGTTCAATCTCGTCGTTGATCGATAGGTCTTTTTCTATATACAATCCACTAGCAGGAATATAAGCTTCGGGTTGATAATAATCGTAATAGGATACAAAATATTCTACGGCGTTCTCAGGGAAAAACTCTTTAAACTCTGCGTATAGTTGTGCTGCCAGTGTTTTATTGTGAGCTAGTACCAAAGTAGGTCTGTTTACTTGTTCAACAACATTGGCAACGGTAAAGGTTTTTCCAGATCCAGTGACACCCAATAGGGTTTGGTACTTTTCTCCATGAATGATTCCTGCGCTAAGTTGTTGAATAGCTTCTGGCTGGTCACCTGTAGGTTGGTACTTAGATTGCAGTTTAAAATCCATCTTACAAAAGTAAATTAACTCAAGGAAAATTGCTTTAAAAAAATACTTATTTTATATAAAAAAGTTTGTGAAATAGAAAAACACAACTTACATTTGCAACCGCTAATAGCAACGGTCTGGTAGTTCAGTTGGTTAGAATACCTGCCTGTCACGCAGGGGGTCGCGAGTTCGAGTCTCGTCCAGACCGCTAAAACTCTTGTAAGTCATTGATTTACAAGGGTTTCTTTTTTATAGTGGTAAGCATCGTGGTAAGAAGTGGTGTTTTTTAAGTTTAAAAAGTCCATTAAAAAGCCCGTCCAAATTGCTAGATAAGGGCGGGCAGGCTAGCTACTTCAAGAAATGCAAGATAACATTCATGACTGTTACAACATCTCTTTCGGCTTAATTAAGTTACAAATAGTTTGCTAAATACACAAAAAAAACCCGCCCCCTAACTTTAACAATCATGAAGATGGTTGGGGCGGGAATGTCATGTTACCCCAATAAACATTAACAACACCTTAATTCTACATTAAGATACAAATTATTTTTGAGTTTTGAGGTTAATTATCTTTATTAATACTCTTATTGTTTATAACTTTTTTTTGTCTAAAGGTTATTTTAAATTCCCCTACCTTTACACCGTATCAAGAACGCAATTCGCGTACCAACCGAGCACAAAAGCCACGGTGGTTTCGTATACGGACAGTCTGTCAAAACAAATGTTTTCCTCTGTTTTGTTTTCTTGATACATGAATTTAAAATTTATGTAAGATGAAATTATTAGACTTAATTTATGTACACAAGGGCTACGGTAGGTTTCCTTATATTATCCAACGTATCAGAGGTGGTTTGTACAAACAGATACCCATTCAAAGAGAAACCGAACGTTCCAAAAACTCAGAGGGGCTTTTTTTAAGTGAAACCGCCATTGATGCTGCTGAGAATTTTGATGAGGCCTGTAAAAACCGCTTTAGAAAATTCTGGATCGAGGAATCTGCAAAAGGAGAACATCCTATCCGTGCTTGTTTGGTTTTTAATCCTGAACAAGCCTATTATTTAGATGAAAAATGTGAGGGTGTTTTCGGACCGATTCCTTCTGGGGGATGGCTTTTGTCAATGGATGGGGATAGTATAATTTCTACTGAAGGAGAGGCGCATTATATAGGAAAGAAATGAATTAGGCGAGTTTATAAACAGCTTATCTAAAAATCAATTTTAGTGTAATGATTTCATTACGATTGTGTTATATTTGAAAAAAAAGATTGAAATTTTAATAAAAAATGCAATTTACCAAAACAGATTTTATACAATACCTAAATTGTCCTGAATCACTCTGGCTATACAAGAATAAACCTGCTGAATACACAAAGAGTGAGTTTTCTTTGTTTCTTAAAAAATTAATAAAAGAGGGTTACGAGGTTGAAAGTTGTGTAAATCAGTTGTTTCCCAATGCAGTTATTATCCCTCAAAACGCTTCAGCTAATGAAACAAAGCAATTGTTAGCAACAACATCTAGGCAATTTATTCAACCATCATTTGAAACTTCAAAGGGTATTTTTGCTAGGATTGATGTGCTAGAAGTTCTGGAAGATGGTAGTTTGCATATTTATGAAATTAAGTCGTCTACATCAATTAAAAAAGACAAAAAACACAACCATATCAAGGATATTTGTTTTCAAAAGTATGTATTGTCAGCCTGTGGATATCACGTGTCCAAGCTTTCTTTTATTTATTTAAATAAAGAATACATTAGAAAAGGCCCAATCAGTCCATATGAAATGTTGATTATTGAGGAGGTAACAGAGACGGTTGATGAAATTTATAGTGCAGTTGTCAATGAAATCAATGCAGCAAACACGTTTGTCAATAAGTCTGCCATTGATGAAAATAAATGCAAGTGCAAACACAATACACGTACAAACCACTGTGATAGTTTTTCTTATTTTAATAAGGAGGTGCCGCCTTATAGTGTGTATGAAATAGGGAATATTAGGGCAAAAAAAATTGGTATGTTGGTAGACAATCAGCAATTACATATGCTGGATATTCCAGCAGATTTTAAGTTAAATGTCAAACAGCAATGGCAAGTAAATTCTTTAAGGCAAGAAAAGCCGATGGTTGATTTTGATCAAATTCAAAAAACATTAGAGAATTTAAAGTTTCCGCTGCACTTTATAGATTATGAAACTTATGCCAGTGCCATTCCAAAGATAGATGGCTTAAGTCCTCACAAGCAGCTTGCCTTTCAAGTTTCAATTCATACCTTAGATAAAGGTGGTGAAATCAAGCATTTTGAATACTTAGCTGATGACATGGTATTGCCAAGTGAGATGCTTTCAAAAATGGAAGAATTTACAGGACTTGAAGGAACTTTTGTTTCTTGGCACGCTAGTTTTGAAGTGGGTAGAAACAAAGACATGATACAATGGCTTCCTAATTACAAGACCTATTTAACGTACATGAATGAGCATATGTTTGATTTGGAAACGGTTTTTAAAAAGGATTATATAGATTGTAAATTTCATGGTTCAAGTTCCATCAAAAAAGTATTGCCCGTAATCTGTCCAGATTTTACTTACGACAACCTTTCTGTGCAGAATGGAACCATGGCTTTAGACATTTGGGGAAGAATGGTTTCTGATCCAAATTTTCAAGAAGACAAAGAAACCACCAGAAAAAGCCTTTTGGAGTATTGTGAGATGGATACCAAGGCAATGGTTGAAATATATAAGGTATTGATTAAGTTGACTAAAAATTAAATGATATGAA